>Ga0209749_1000142_pt1 | contig 125628 bp, 98 predicted proteins | sample EPASupsiteSAE347_FD_187267 | JGI IMG/M metagenome (GOLD analysis project Ga0209749, IMG submission 187267) | Bioremediated contaminated groundwater from EPA Superfund site, New Mexico - Sample SAE3-47 (SPAdes) (version 2) | ecosystem: Environmental > Aquatic > Deep subsurface > Groundwater >... | reverse complement strand
GTCGGTACAACGATGGTATCGCCATTCTTGACGACACGAATGGCATCGGCTGCCGACATGCGCTTTTGTTGGTATTGGGCCTGAACTGACATTGCTTTCTCCTCCGGATATTGTTTTAAAAAAGCTGATGCTCGCATATTGGTCGGACCAAAAGGCTGACCAGGATCAAAAAAATCGATGCCTAAGGCATTCCTCTCACGCCGGTTTGCGGTTGCTGCCGGCCACCATGCGGATTTCGAACAGGCGACATTCGAGCGGCCCGTTGAACAGCGGCGTCTTGCGGCTGGGGCGCAGACCGACCAGCTTGGGCAGGCGCAGGTCGGCGGTGAAGAAGAAACAGTTCCAGCCGGCCCAGTGCTTTTTCAGCGCCGAACCGAGTTGCGGGTACAGACAGGCCAGCTCGTCCTGTTCACCGATCCGCTCGCCGTAGGGCGGATTGGTCACCATGATGCCGTTCTCGGTGAGCGGCTGGGTTTCCAGGATATCGGCACGGTCGACCGTCACGGCATTGGCAAAACCGGCTTCCTGCAGATTGCGCCGGGTGGCACGCACGGCGGTTTCGTCGATGTCGTAGCCACGGATGTCCATCGGCTCGACCGGTTTGACCCGCACCATCGCAGCTTGCCGGATGTTGGCCCAGTTCATCGCCTCGAAGCTCGACAACAGCTCGAAGGCAAAACCGCGATCCAGGCCGGGCGCGCGATCGAGGGCCATCTGCACGGCTTCGAGCAGGAAGGTGCCGCTGCCGCACATCGGATCGACCAGGGCCATGCCGGGCTGCCAGCCGGTCATTTTCAGGATGCCGGCCGCGAGATTCTCCTTCAGCGGCGCTTCCACGCTGGCCTTGCGGAAACCGCGCTGCCACAGCGGTTGACCGGAAGTATCGAGATACAGCGTGCATTCGTTCTCGGTCAGAAAGACATGCACGCTGACATCAGGATGCCGGGTATCGATGTTCGGCCGCTCGCCCTTGTCCTCGCGGAAGCGGTCGCAGACAGCATCCTTGACGCGCAGGGTGACGAAATCGAGCGACTTGAGCGGGCACTTGATCGCCGTCGTGACGACGCGCATGGTGCGGGTCACCGCGAAATGATTCGGCCAGAGCTGACGCACGGCGAGGCGGTAGATGTCCTCTTCGCTGGCGTACGGCCCCTTGACCACATGCTTGAGGATGCGTGTCGCCAGGCGCGATTCGAGATTGGCCCGGTAGCAGACGCTCCACTCGCCGGAGAAGAAGACGCCGCCATGAATGGCGTGCAGATCCTCGCCGCCGACGGCGCGCAGTTCTTCAAGCAACAGTTCTTCAAGGCCGCGCGGGCAGATTGCGAAATATTTGTTCATCAGAAGGGCTTCAACACGGCAAGAAAGACCACGGCAAACAGCACGAGCACGGGCATTTCGTTATAAAAGCGGAACCAGACGTGGCTACGGGTATTGCGCCCGAGGCGGAAAGCCTTGAGCGTCATGCCGCAATGCACGTGATAGACGACCAGCAGGGCGACCAGGAAAGTCTTGGCATGCAGCCAGCCACCGGAAAAATTATAGGCGAACCACAGCCACAGACCGAGCAGCACGGCGAGGATGCCGAGCGGCGTCATGAACTTGAACAGCTTGCCGGCCATCAGCAGCAGGCGGTCGCGCTCGGCCGGACTGTCGTCCGGCACCATGGCCAGATTCACGAAAATGCGCGGCAGGTAGAACAAGCCGGCAAACCAGGCGACGACCAGCGATATATGCAGGGCCTTGACGATCAACATGCGTTTCTCCTTGCGAGCGCCTCTGCTATCCCGACATCAACTGTCGGGTACGCGAGGCGCAGTTTGAATTCTTCTTTGATTCGCCGATTGCCGATCCGGCGCGATTCGCGCATGAAGGACATCTGCACCGGTGAAAGCTGGCGGGCGGCTTCGGCTCGACTCAGGCGCGGCGGCCGGGACAACGCAAAGGCATCCGCCACCCGATCAAAATAATCGGCCATTTTCAGGTCGGAATCATCGACGACATTGTAGGCGCGATTGGCCCGGCCGTGGCGCAGCGCGGCAACACAGGCGCTGGCCAGGTCCTCGGCATGAATATGGTTGGTATACACGTCGTCAGCGGTACACAGCGCCGGCAGGCCCTTTTTCAGGCGCTCGAACGGCAGACGATCGGCGGCATAGATGCCTGGCGCGCGCAGGATGGAAACGCTCACGCCGTTCTGCCGCCCCCAGGTGCGCAGGCAGCGCTCGGCGTCAACGCGACGCGCGGCACGGCCGCTTTCCGGCTGCAGGCGACGTGTCTCGTCGATGACATCGCCGGCGCAATCACCGTACACCCCGGTGGTGCTAACGTAGATCAGGCGGCGTGGTAGACTTTTGCCCTTGCTCAAGGCAGCCAGCAAATGCCGGGTGCGCGAGTCGTGGAGCCCTTCGCCGGGCGGTGGTGCGAGATGCAGCACGGCATCGGCCAGACCGGCCAGACGCTGCAGGCTGGCCGGCTGATCGAGATCGGCCAGCACCGGCCGGGCGCCGGCCAGGCGCCATTCGGCAGCACGGCCGGGATCGCGCAACAAGGCATGGACGCAACTGCGGTGAGCAAGGCGGGAAAGAATGCGGCGGGCAATGTCTCCGCTGCCGACGATCAGTATTTTTTGCACGGCTGCATTGTAGCCGACCAACAAGGGGAACCGATGAGCCACCAGATTACCGTCCAGCCGAGCGGCCGCCAGTTTGCCGCCGAACCCGATGAAACCCTGCTCGAAGCCGCGCTGCGCCAGGGCCTGACCATGCCTTACGGCTGCAAGGACGGCGCCTGTGGTGCCTGCAAGGGCAAGGTCGTCGAAGGCAGCGTCGACCACGGCAAGTCACAGGCGCACGCGCTCAGCGATGCCGACAAGGCCGCCGGCCTGACCCTGTATTGCTGCGCCACGGCCAAGAGCGACCTGGTCATCGAATGCAAGCAGATGAGCTCGGCCAGCGATTTCCCGATCAAGATCCTGCCGGCCCGCATCGAGAAGCTCGAACGCCTGGCGCCCGACGTCATCGACATGCACCTGCGTCTGCCGGGCAGCGAGCAGTTCCAGTTCCTCGCCGGCCAGTACATCGACTTCCTGTTGAAGGATGGCAAGCGGCGCAGCTATTCGCTGGCCAACGCGCCGCGCAGCGACGGCATCATCGAACTGCACATCCGCCTGGTGCCGGGCGGCCTGTTCACCGAGCAGGTATTCAACAGCCTCAAGGTACGCGACATCCTGCGTTTCGAAGGGCCGCAGGGCGGCTTTTTCCTGCGCCAGGACTCGAAGAAGCCGGTCGTCCTGCTCGCCGGCGGTACCGGTTTCGCGCCGCTCAAGGCGATCGTCGAACAGGCCATCGCCGACCAGTCGGAACGCCCGCTGCACATTTACTGGGGCGCCAAGGCCAGGGCCGACCTCTACATGCATGCGCTGCCGGAGAAATGGGCGGCCGAACATCCGCACATCAAGTACGTGCCGGTCCTCTCGGAACCGGCGGCCGATGACGCCTGGAACGGTCGCACCGGCTTCGTGCATCAGGCAGTCGTCACCGACTTCCCGGATCTTTCCGCCTGTCAGGTCTATGCCTGCGGCTCGCCGGTCATGATCGATGCCGCCCGGCGTGACTTCATCGAGAAGTGCGCGCTGCCGGAAGAAGAGTTCTTCGCCGACGCCTTCACCTTCGCGACCCACTGATCGCGCGCTGGCTGCGCCGCGCTAAAGCCCCTGCGGCTCGAGGCGCAGCCAGACGACAAAGCGGGCGCCCTGCCCGGGCTGATTCTCGATCGTGATGTTGCCGCCATAGCGCTCGATCAGCGACTTGCTGACCCACAGCCCCAGCCCGTTGCCGCCCGGCTTGCGCGCCGTGTAGAAGGGCTGGAACAGGTGTTCGCGGTCGGCATCACTGACCCCGTGCCCGGAGTCGGCAACGATCAGCCGGATGCCGAGCGGCATGTCGGCGGCGTCCCAGTCCTCGACCGCGATGGTGAGCAGGCCGCCATCCGGCATGGCCTGGATGGCATTGACCAGCAGATTGACCATGACCTGCTGCAACTCGTTCTTGTTGCAGGTGATCTGGCGCTGCGAATCAAGGTGCTGTTCGATGGCGATATTGTTCGTCTTGAGCAACTGGCGCACCAGCAGCAGGCTGTCCTGGATCAACGGCCCGGCCGCCACCGGCTCGAGATAACCGACATAGTCCTGTGGCCGGGCAAATTGCAGCAGCTTGGCAACGATCAGCCGGATGCGGTGGATCTGCTCCTGGATCAGCTTGATCTCGGGCTCGACCGGCTCGGCCTGCGGCCCGAGCAGATCGCGCAGCACATCGAGATTGCCCTGGATGACGGCGACCGGATTGTTGATTTCATGCGCAACGCCAGCGGTCAACTGCCCGATCGCGGCCAATTTCTCGTTCATCACCAGTTGCGACTGCGCCGCCTTGAGATCGGCCACCGCCTGTTCGAGGGCGGCGGTGCGCTCTGCCACCTTGGCATCGAGCGACTCGCCCCAGCGCTTGAGCGACGAAGCCTGCGACTGCAAACGATCGAGCATGCGGTCGAAGTGGGCGGCGACGATACCGAGATCATCCGGCGTGGACAGCGGCCCGACACGAGCATCGACATTGCCCTGCTCGATGGCGTGCATGGTCGAATGCATGCGCTCGATCGGCCGGAAGACACTGCGCGCCCAAAAGATCGCAAAAACCCCGGCAACCAGCATGGCGAGCAGAAAGACACCGGCAATCGCGGCAAAGGCGTGCTGACGGGCAGTCACGAAAGGGCCTTCGAGAAAGCCGACATAGAGCATGCCGATGCGCTGCTGCCGGCTGTCGAGCAATGGTTCGTAGGCCGAGACATACCAATCGCTGACGACGAAGGCACGGTCGAGCCAGGTCCGCCCCTCGCCGAGCACGGCCGCATCGACCGCGGCCGAGACGCGGGTGCCGATGGCGCGCGTGCTGCCGAACAGGCGCACATTGGTAGCGACCCGCACGCTGTCGAGGAACAAGGTCGCCGTACCGGCACTACCGAAAGGCAGAGCCCCCTCGGGATAGACGATGGCATTCAGGCGATCGATGAAATTCAGGTTCTTGTTGAGCAGGATGCCGCCACTGAGTACCCCGAGCAGTCGTCCGCCCGCATCGTGCACCGGCGCAGCAGCGTGGATGACCAGGCCGCGCACTTCGACCTCACGCTGATCGGCACGCGCGTTGGCGGTAGCGAGTACCGGCGTGCGTGCCCGTTCGGCCAGCGCCGGACTGATCGCAAAAAGCTGGGCGCCGGAAAAAACCTCAGTCGCGGTTTTCGCCTGACCATCCAGAGCCGCTGCAACGACCGGCCAGGCGCGCGCATCGGCGCGGCTACGGTCGACGTCGAGAAAATAGAGAAAATCAAGCTTCTGCTCCTGCTGCACGGCATTGAGCACGCCGGCAATCGTCTTGTCATGCCGTCGCGGCAGCGCCCCCAAAACCCGCGCCAGGCGCGCCGAGTCGGCCAAACTGGCCACCGAGCCGCCAACCCCCTCGCTGACCCGCTCGTAGTAGCCATGCGCAATCGCCAGGTCGCTGCGCACCTTGGTGACCAGCAACTGGTTGAAGTAGTCGCCGCCCCAGTAGGCCAGCACCGAGATGGTCAGCGGCAGGACGAAGCCGAGCGGGATCAGCGCCAGCAACAGCAGGCGAACGCGGATCGAGCGCCGGCCGAAGCGCATCAGACGCCCCAGGCCTGGCACTTCCTGTCCATCGTCTTGCGCGAGATGCCGAGCCGCCGGCTGGCCTCGGACTTGTTGCCATCGCAGGCGGCGAGCACGGCGAGAATGTGCGATTTTTCGACCGCCTCCAGCGTTTCATCGGCGCAGGAAAACGCTCCTGGCGCAACCTCCGGCTCATGGCCGATGTCGAACCAGCCGAGAATCAGCGAGCGCTCGATCAGATTGCGCAATTCGCGCACATTGCCGGGCCAGTCGTAATCGGCCAGGCGGGCCAGGGTGCGCGCATCGAGGTGCAGCAGCGGCACGCCCAGACTCGGCGCCAGCTGGGCGACGAAATGCTCGAACAGCAGCGGAATGTCTTCCGGCCGTTCGCGCAGGGGCGGCAGCATGACCTCGAAGACCTGCAGGCGGTAATAGAGATCCTGACGGAAGCGCTGCTCGCCGACCTCGATCTTGAGATCGCGGTTGGTAGCGGCAATGACCCGCACATCGACGGCAATCTCCTGCTCCGAACCGACCGGCCGGATGCGCTTCTCCTCGAGCACGCGCAGCAGCTTGGCCTGGGCCGCCAGCGGCAGCTCGGAAATTTCGTCAAGAAAGAGCGTGCCGCCGCGGGCGTAGTAGAACAAGCCTTCGCGGCGCTGCTGCGCGCCGGTGTAGGCCCCCTTGATGTGGCCGAACAATTCCGACTCGATCAGTTCGGCGGCGATTGCCGCGCAATTGACCGGCACGAACGGTCCGTCGGCGCGCGCACTCAGCGCATGCAGGGCACGTGCCGCGACTTCCTTGCCGGTGCCGGACTCGCCGCTCAGCAGCACGGTCGCCGCGCTCGGCGCAATTTTCTTGAGGCGTTCGCAGACCTTGAACATCGCCTCGGACTGACCGATCACCCCCTCGACATCCGCAGCACGCGGGCCGACTTCGCGGCGCAGCACGAAATTCTCGCGCGCCAGCCGGGAGCGCTCGAAACAGCGCTGGATGGCATTGAGCACCAGGGCCAACGAAAAGGGCTTGAGCAGGAAATCGGCGGCACCGGCGCGCAGGGCTTCGATTGCCGTATCCAGATCGGCGTAGGCGGTCATCAGCACGACATCGCCGGCATAGCCCTCCTCGCGCAACTCGTGCAGCCAGTCGACGCCGGAACAGCCGGGCAATGCGATGTCGAGCACGATCAGGTCGTAACGACTGCGTTCAAGCAACGGCCGCGCCGCCTCGACACTGCCGGCGCTATCGACGACGCCGCAGCGGCTGCTCAGCGCCCGCTGCAGGAAGCTGACCATGCCGACCTCGTCATCGACGATCAGCACGGAATATTGCTGCCAGGGAGATTTGCTTTCGCTTGCCGGGAGTTCGTTCATTGCCGTGAAGAGTTGTGCGTGATGGAGGCGCGGCAATTCTCGCACGCTTTCCCGGCCCGGCCATGCCAGGCCGTCTGCAGTACAGACTCAGGCGCTCCGCTGGCAAGCCGCACCGGCTCAGCCCCCCGGGTCAATTTGTCCCACCCCGGGACATTTTGACCCACCCGCTGGCAGGGTCATTTTTTCAACTCATTGCTTATTAAGGAATTGGGCAGCAGGCACGCCGCTTGCAATGACAGCCCCCATCAATTGCATCGTCGCCGCCCATCAAGCTGGCGGCACAAGGGGAAATGCCGGCGTTGCACCGGCCATTGACAGGGGTTCCCGGCGGGCAAGCCGGGGCAAGAGGAGATCTGAATGGAAAGCAAGGAAAAATCAGGAACCGGCCTGCGGGTCAACCGCCGCCAGTTCTTCAAGATATCCGCCGCCGGTCTCGGCGGCTCCGGCCTCGCCGTGCTCGGCATGGCACCCGAAGCAGCGCGCGCCGAAGTACGCCAGTACAAGCTGTACCGCGCTACTGAAACGCGCAACAACTGCACCTATTGTTCGGTCGGTTGCGGCATCCTCATCTACAGTCTGGGCGATGGCGCCAAGAACGCGCAGAAGAAGATCATCCACGTCGAAGGCGATCCGGATCATCCGGTCAGCCGCGGCTCGCTGTGCCCGAAGGGGGCCGGCGTGCTCGACTACATCCACAGTGCGCAGCGCCTGAAATACCCCGAGGTACGCGAAGCAGGCAGCAACGAATGGAAGCGCATCACCTGGGACGAGGCCAACGAACGCATCGCCCGCCTGATCAAGGATGACCGCGACGCCAACTTCATCGAGAAAAATGCCGCCGGCGCCACCGTCAACCGCTGGCTGAGCACCGGCTTCCTCGGCTCTTCCGCCGCCAGCAACGAAACCGGCTTCCTCGACTTCAAGTTCGCACGCGGCCTCGGCATTGCGTCGGTCGAAAACCAGGCCCGTCTCTGTCACGGCCCGACGGTGTCGGCACTGGCGCCGTCCTTCGGGCGCGGCGCGATGACCAATCACTGGGTGGACATCAAGAACGCCAACGTGATTCTGGTCATGGGCGGCAATCCGGCCGAAGCCCACCCGGTCGGTTTCAAGTGGGCGATCGAGGCAAAGACGCGCAACAACGCCACGCTGATGGTGGTCGATCCGCGCTTCAGCCGGACCGCCGCGGTTGCCGATTTCTACGCGCCAATCCGGGCCGGCGCCGATGCCGCCTTCCTGCTCGGCCTGATCAGCTATCTGCTGAACAACGACAAGATCCAGCACGAGTACGTCAAGGCCTATACCAATGCGGCACTGATCGTGCGCGAGGACTACGAGTTCAACGAGGGCATCTTCAGCGGCTACGATGCCGAGAAGCGCAGCTACGACAAAGCCTCGTGGAACTACGTCCTGGACAAGGACGGCATGGCCGAACGCGACGATACGCTGCAGCACCCGCGCTGCGTCATCAACCTGCTGAAAAAGCACGTCGAGCGCTACACGCCGGACATGGTCGCCTCGATCACCGGCACGCCGAAGGCGGCCTTCATCAAGGTCTGCGAGACCATGGCCGCGACCAGCGTACCGGATCGCACCGCCACCATCCTCTATGCGCTGGGCTGGACGCACCATACCGGTGGCGCGCAGATCATCCGCTGCGCCGCCATGGTCCAGCTGCTGCTCGGCAACATCGGCATGCCCGGCGGCGGCATCAACGCACTGCGCGGCCATTCCAACGTGCAGGGCTTCACCGACATCGGCATCCTCGCCAACATGCTGCCGGCCTATCTGATGCTGCCGCAGGACAAGCAGCAGACGCTCAAGGACTACCTGGAGCAGCGCACGCCTAAGGCGCAGACGCCGAACTCGGTGAACTTCTGGAAAAACACGCCGAAATTCTTCGTCAGCCTGATGAAAGGCCTCTGGGGTGATGCCGCCACCGCGGACAACAACTGGGGCTACGACTGGCTGCCAAAATGGGACCGCAGCTATGACCTGCTCTCCTACTTCGACCTCGTGCACCAGGGCAAGGTCAACGGCTACATCATCCAGGGCTTCAACGTCGTCGCCGCCATGCCCGACTCACGCAAGGTGCGCGACTCGCTGGCCAAGCTCAAGTGGATGGTGGTGATCGATCCGTTGCAGACCGAGACCTCTTCGTTCTGGCAGAACCACGGGGAATTCAACGATGTCGATCCGACCAAGATCCAGACCACGGTGTTCCGCCTGCCGTCCTCCTGCTTCGCCGAAGAGGACGGCTCGATCGCCAACTCGGGGCGCTGGTTGCAGTGGCACTGGGCGGCACAGAACCCGCCGTACGAAGCACGCCACGACGGCCGCATCCTCGGCGGCATCTTCACCCGCGTCCGCGAGCTGTACAAGAAGGAAGGCGGCGCCTTCCCCGACCCGATCCTCAACCTGAACTGGAACTACCACGACCCCGCGGATCCGCATCCGCAGGAAGTCGCCAAGGAAGCCAACGGCTACGCCCTGGCCGACCTGTTCGACGACAAGGGCAACCAGATCGCCAAAAAGGGCGATCTGTTGTCGAGCTTTGCCCACCTGCGCGACGACGGCACGACCAGCAGCCTGTGCTGGATCTACACCGGGCAATGGACGCAAGCCGGCAACCTGATGGCGCGCCGCGACAATACCGACGTCGGCCTCGGCAACACGCCGGGCTGGGCCTTCTCCTGGCCACTCAACCGCCGCGTGCTGTACAACCGCGCCTCACTCGATCCCGCCGGCAAACCCTGGGATGCCCACCGCAAGCTGATCCACTGGAACGGCAAGCAATGGACCGGTGCCGACGTTGCCGACTACGCAGCGACCGCCGCGCCGGAAGCCAACGTGCCGCCCTTCATCATGCTGCCGGAAGGTCTCGGCCGCCTGTTCTCGGTGGGCGCCATGAACGACGGTCCCTTCCCGGAGCACTACGAGCCGACCGAAAGCCCCTTGCCGGCCAACCCGCTGCATCCGGAAGTCAGCCGCAGCCCGGTAGCACGTTCCTTCAAGGCCGACGCCGAGCGTTTCGGCACCCGCGAGGAATTCCCCTACGTGGCGACCACTTACTCGATCACGGAAATGTTCCGCCACTGGACCAAGCACTCGCGCCTCAACGCCATCGTGCAACCCGAGCAGTTCGTCGAGATCAGCGAGAAGCTGGCCGGCAAGAAGGGCATCAAGGCCGGCGACGTGGTCAAGATATCGAGCAAGCGCGGCTTCATCCGCGGCAAGGCGGTGGTGACCAAGCGCGTCATGACGCTGCAGGTGGCCGGGCAGGAAGTCGAGCAGATCGGCATTCCCTGCCACTGGGGCTATGAGGGCAACACCCGCAAGGGCTTCCTGGCCAACACCCTGAGCCCGGGCATCGGCGACGCCAATGCGCAGACCCCGGAATACAAGGCCTTCCTGGTCAACGTCGAGAAAGCATAAGGGAGCGTAGACATGGCATTGCAATCTTTGGACATCAAACAGCGCTCGGCGACGACAACTCCGTCTACGCAGGTGCGCGAAACAATGGAAATCGCCAAGCTCATCGACGTCACCACCTGTATCGGCTGCAAGGCCTGCCAGGTAGCGTGCTCGGAGTGGAATGACATCCGCGCCGACGTCGGTGAGAACATCGGCGTCTACGACAACCCGGTCGACCTCGACGCCAAGGCCTGGACGGTCATGCGCTTCTCCGAAACCGAGGAGATGGGCAAGCTGGAATGGCTGATCAGGAAGGACGGCTGCATGCATTGTGCCGATCCGGGCTGCCTGAAAGCCTGCCCGGCGCCCGGCGCGATCATCCAGTACAAGAACGGCATCGTCGATTTCCACCAGGAAAACTGCATCGGCTGCGGCTACTGCGTGACCGGCTGCCCGTTCAACGTGCCGCGCATCTCCAAGGAAGACAGCAAGGCCTACAAGTGCTCGCTGTGTTCCGACCGCGTCGCAGTCGGCCAGGAGCCGGCTTGCGTCAAGACCTGCCCGACCGGGGCCATCCAGTTCGGCAGCAAGGAAGACATGAAGGTCTATGCCGGCGGTCGGGTCGACGACCTCAAGCGGCGCGGCTACGAGAATGCCGGTCTCTACGACCCGCAAGGCGTTGGCGGCACACACGTGATGTACGTGCTGCACCATGCCGACCGGCCGGACCTCTACAGCGGCCTGCCGGCCAACCCGTCGATCAGCGCGCTGGTCTCGATCTGGAAGGGCTTCACCAAGCCGCTCGCCACGCTGGCGCTGGGTGCTGTCGCGCTGGGCAGCCTGTTCCACTACGTGACCAAGGGTCCGAACGAGGTCTCGCGAGAGATCGAAGATGAGATCGAAAAGGAGGACGCACAATGATTCGCGACCCGAAAGACCTGAAGCGCTACAACGCTTCCGAACGCGCCAACCACTGGACGGTCGGCATCAGCTTCATCCTGCTCGCCCTCTCCGGCCTGGCCTTCTTCCACCCGGCCTTTTTCCCGCTGACGCAGCTGTTCGGCGGCCCGGTCTGGGCGCGCATCATTCACCCCTACATCGGGGTGATCATGGCCGCGGCCTTCCTGGTCATCTTCCTGCGCTTCAAGCATCTCAACAAGATGACGCCGGCCGACAGGGAATGGCTGGCCAAGGCCAAGAACATGGTGGACGGCAACGACCACGACATGCCGGAACAGGGCAAGTACAACGGCGGCCAGAAGGTCATGTTCTGGGCGCTCGCCGCCTGCATGCTGCTGATGACCTTGTCCGGCCTCGCCATCTGGCGCGCCTGGTTCGGTTTCGACATCACCCTCGTACGCCTCGGCGCCGTGGTGCATGCCGCGGCCGCCGCGGTGATGATCGGCCTGATCATGGTGCACGTCTATGCTGCAATCTGGGTCAAGGGCACGGTCCGCGCCATGTGGTACGGCACGGTCACCCGCGCCTGGGCCAAGCAGCACCACCGTGGCTGGTACCGTCAGGTCACCGGCAAGTAAAGCTTTACCTTGCGCTTTGGGGGCGCATGGCGGCGACGCCGTGCCCCCCGTCTTTTTGAGGAAGGACCGCAGCATGGCCGATTTCCTGATCCGCCCCGACCTGCCCGCTGACGACACCGTTCTCCCGCCGACTGCCGCCCTGCACGATGTCGTCCGCGTCTGCCGCGGCGTCGCCGCGGTCAGCGACGATGAAGTGATCGAGGAAGTCCCGGTCGCGCTCGTCTACAACGGCATTTCGCAAGCCGTGATGCTGGCCTCGCCGGCCGACCTCGAGGATTTCGCCCTCGGTTTCAGTCTCGGCGAAGGCATCCTGGCGCATCGTCGCGAGCTGTACGACCTCGAAGTACGCAACACCTGCAACGGCATCAGCATCGAAATGGACATCGCGCCGCAGCGCTTCCTGCAACTCAAGGAACGCCGGCGCAATCTGGCCGGACGCACCGGTTGCGGCCTGTGCGGCGTCGAAAGCCTGGCCGACGTTGCGCGCATGCCGGCCGCGCTCGCAACGACGGGCGAGCAACAGGTCAGCCTCACCGCCATCGACCGCTGCCTGCAACAGCTCAACGACTGGCAGCCGCTGCGCCGCCAGACCGGCTCGGCACACGGCGCGGCCTGGGCCGATCTCGCGGGCAACATCGAGTGCTGTCGCGAGGATGTCGGCCGCCACAATGCGCTCGACAAGCTGGTCGGCGCCCTCGCCCGCCGGCAAACCCCGCGCGGCGCCGGCTTCGCGCTGGTCACCAGCCGCGCGTCCTATGAAATGGTGCAGAAAGCAGCCACTGCGGGCATCACCACCCTGGTCGCGATTTCCGCGCCGACCTCACTCGCCATCCGCCAGGCCGAAGCCGCCGGTATCATGCTGCTCGGCTTCGCCCGCCCCGGCCAGCTCGTCGCCTACAGCCACAGCGAACGCCTCGGCACGCAGGCCGAAAACCTGCTCCACCCCGTCATCTAAGCATTCCCCAACCAGCCACCATGAACCTGCCGCCCCCGAATCTGCCACCCCAAATCCTGCCCTCGACCGTCACCCCGCCCGCCCTGCTCGCCCCGGCCGCCGATCTCTTCGCCCGCCGTGCCGCCCGCCTGCGCCATCTCGCCGCCGGCCACAGCATGGCGCCCTGGCTGTTGTGGCTGGCCGACCTGGCGGATGCGCAGCAACAGGCCCTGAACGGCCTCGCCGACAGCGGTCTGCGCCAGGCTGCCACGCTCGATCCGCAACACCCCGTGCTGCATGCCGGGCAAGCCGCATTACGCCAGGCCTGGCCGGCGATCTGCACCAGCCTGGCCACAGCGGTCAACGTCGATTTGCAGGCAGAAACCAGCGCCAGTCTCGAACAACGCGCCGCGGCCTGCCTTGAACTTGCCGCCGGACAGGCCGTCGCCGCCGGCCGCGACACGGTGGACCTGATCGTCGCCGCCGCCCTGCAAGTCGTCTGGAGCGGTGCCGCTCGTCATCTTGGCCTGCCCGCCAGCAGCCACCTGGACAGCGAACCGGAAAGCTGTCCCTGCTGCGGCAGCGCCGCGCTCGGCAGCATCGTGCGCGCCGGTGAGGGCGCCGCCGGCCTGCGCTATCAGGAATGCTGCCTGTGCGCGACACGCTGGAATGCCGTGCGTGCCCGTTGCACGCTGTGCACCGAGGGCAGCCGGGTCGATTACCTCGGCCTCGAAGGCAGCAGCGGCGCGGTCCAGGCCGAAACCTGCGAGCACTGCCACGGCTATATCAAGACCTTCTTCCAGGACAAGGATATCAACGTCGATCCGCTCGCCGATGACCTGGCAACGCTGGCACTCGACGTACTGGTCGGCGAACAGGGCTATGCGCGCGCCCTGCCCAATCTCTTCCTCGGCGAAGGCGAGGCGGCCTGAAGGTCGGTGACCGGGGGACAGCGACTTCGTCCCCTGCCCCACCACCCGGGTCGCGGCAAACCGCTACGATGCAGCGCGCTCAGCTGGCCGCAGCGACACGATCGCGACCAAGCTCTTTTGCTTGCAACAAGGCACTGTCGGCCCGGTTGACCGCTGCGGAATAGGGCTCGCCCGGCTGGTAGACCGTGATGCCGATACTGGCGGTAACGCCCCCGCCGCCTTCAATGAAGTCGAACCCGGTATTCCTGATCGCGAGGCGAACGCGTTCGGCCACCTGCACGGCAAACTCGAGCGAGGTATCGGGCAGGATGATCAGGAACTCCTCGCCCCCCCAGCGTCCGCACTGATCGTACTCGCGCAGGGCATCCTTGATCGCGCTGGCAATCAGGCAGAGCGCCTGGTCGCCAGCCTCGTGGCCGAAACGATCGTTGATCAGCTTGAAATGGTCGACATCAAGTATCCCCACCGCGTAGAGCTGCCCCTTGCGGCTGGCTCTTTCGGTTTCGTCCTTGAGCCGCTCCATCAGGAAACGGCGATTGCCGAGGCCGGTCAGCGTATCGTGCAGGGCGGCATCGCGCAGGGCTTCGCTCATTTCACGCAGGCTGTTCTGGTAGCGATCGGAGATCCGCGCCAGCTTCTCCAGGCGGCGCAATTGCCGGTCGTACTGATCGACAAGACTCTGCTTTTCACCCCGCGTCACATGCTGGTAACCGTCGGAAATGCGCACCACGCGCTCCAGACGTTCACGCTGCGACTCGCTGTAGGCAAACAAGGCGGCGAGCGGAGCACGCAGCGAATTGTCCTGCTCTGCCGGATCGGCCAGGAGACGCTCGACCTGCTCAAGCAGATCGCGTTCGGCCGGATGCAGCAAGGCGCGGTCAGCCATCGACGGCAATCGAGAACGGGAAACTGCAATCCTCGCGGAACTCGTCGGCAAGGCCGAGTACCCGCTCGTTGCGCGGATCGTAGATCCAGTCCACGCTGACCTGGCGACCCTTCGCATGCGACTCCTCGAGGAGATCGAAAATGTCCATCATCGCCTTGACCGAGGACGTGTTCATGTAGACCAGATGCAGTTCAAGTCGCAACGGCGCAGCGCTTTCCTTGAGGTAGCGCTCGATCCAGTCGATCACCGGACCGAAGAACTCGAAGGAATTTTCCGGATAGGAGTCGCCACGCATGACCAGCAAACCAGCCTCCCAATCGGCGGTGACGCCCGGGGTGGAAGAGCCGGCCGGAATATTCAAAGCATTCATTTGTCTCGGTACTCCAACAGAATTCAGATAACGGCGCGCAGGCTGAAGAAAGCGCGACCTTCATTGACCGGTGACAGGCTGGCACAGAGCGGCTGCGCCGACTTGCGCGCCACGTCGATCAGGCCGAGGCCGGCACCGCTGCGCGCATTTTCGTCGCGCGGCTGGCGCAACTGAGCCTTGTAGGCGGCCTTGAGCTCGGTCTTGTCCATCGCCGCCAGTTCATTGACACGCTGCATCAGTGCCGCGCCATCAGCCGGTTCGACCAGGTTGCCGGCCTGCACCAGATAACGCCCGTCGCCGTCGCGTGCCACGACCACCGTCGCCGAACTGTCGAGATCATCGTAGCCCATGGCCAGCGCGTAGTGCCGAATATTCTGGGTCATTTCGATATACACGCCAAAAACGTCCATCGCCGCCGCCGGCAGCGCGTTATCGGCCTGCAGGTAATTTTTCAGCGCATTGCCGATTTCCTCGATCAGGCTGCGCGAAATCGGGCCGTTGAAACAAAGCAGGATGCGGCTGCGGTTGAACAGCTCTCTCAGTGCAAAGAAATCCATCGAGTCCATGGCGATCCCTGATTATTCGAAGCGGAAAGATAATATCGTGATGTCGTCACGTTGTGGGTAGTCGCCGCGATAAGCCTCCAGCGCCTGGTCGAGGGCACTGGCCTGCTCCGCCATGGGCAGGGCGGCATGCTGCATCAGGAGCTGGGCGAAACGCTTGTCGCCGAAGCCATAGCCAAGCTCGCCGCCAGCCTGATCGAGGAAACCGTCGGTGACCAGGTAATAGGTGAAGCCCGGCTGCAGACTGATTTCGCTATCGACATAGCTGCCCTGCCGACGGTCGCCGATCGCGCGCCGGCCGCCCTTGATTTCACCGACCTCGCGCCCGTCGCTCCAGTACAGGCTGATCTTGGCGCCGGCGTAGCGCAGGCTGCGCTTGTCCCGGTCGACATAGGCCAGACCGGCATCCATGTTGGTCGCAATCGCGCGCGGCAACTCGCACTGCTGCAACATGCCGCGCATCGTGCTGTCGGTGTGGGCGAGCACGGCTGCCGGGCTGGCGATGCCGACCTGGTTCATGGCGTGATCGAGCGCCGAACGGGCGAGCATGGTCATCAGGGCGCCGGGCACGCCGTGGCCGGCACAATCGACGACGCCAACCAGATAGCGTTCGCCGTCAGCGCGGAAAATGTAGAAATCGCCACCGACCACGTCACGCGGCCGCCACAGCACGAAATGATGGGCGCCGAGCAGCAGGCTTAATTGCTGGTCAGGCAGGATGGCGCGCTGGATCAGGCTGGCGTAGTCGATCGAATCGTTGATCTGCTGATGCGCCCGCTGCATTTCCTGGTTCGCCGTGGCGAGGGCATGCGTGCGCGCCTGAACCTTGTTTTCCAGCTCTTCGGTATTGCTGCGGATCTGTTCGGCCATGACGCCGAAGGCCCGACTCAGGTCACCCAGTTCGTCGCGGCTGGGCGGCGGCAGCGATACCGCGAAATCGCCCTTGGCCATCGCCGAGGCCGACAACTGCAGTTTGCGCAAGGGCTGCAAGACCAGTTTTTCGACGGCATAACCGAAGGCCAGCAGGAGTATGCCGATCAGCACGACCAGCGCGACGATGGCCGTGTTCAGCCAGTTCTTGTCGAGAACATGCGCCGCCTGCAGGTCGACCGCCGTAACGACGTGCCATTTCAATTCGGGGATATAGGACAGGGCGAGCAGTTGCGGCTTGCCGTCAAGCACGGCGTGCAGCATGCTGACCTGGCCCGGCGCGGCCACCGCCTGCTGCATGGCCTGGCTCAGGGCAGCCCCGGCCCCGGCATCCGACAATTGCCCGAGCAGGGTCTGCTCCGATGCGGCGGCACCGCTGGTCTGGTTGATCGCGATCAGCGCCTGGTTGCGATGCGCCTGGATGGCACCGGCCTGATTGATGATGAGCGGCGTCACGCCGACCTCCTCGGTATCGATGAAGTCCTTGAGAAAGCCGGTCAGGTCGATGCCCGCCCCGGCCACGCCGATCTTGCGGCCATCCTGGCGGATGCTGACATTGAGCCAGACGCGGGTGACCTTGAGATGGGCGTCGTAATTGACGTTGATGTTGTAGTCGTCGCCCTGCGCCAGCGAATTGAAAAACCAGGAGTCGTCGGCCTTGTCGGCGACCAGCGTATAGCGCGCCTGATCGCTGAACGGCTTGTCGTTGTCGTTGGCGTAGAAATGCCCGCTGCCGGCACTGGCGAGGAAATAGGCATGATCGCGAAATACCTTGCGGTAGCCTTCGGCTTCCTCGAAAAACAAGGCCTTCTTGGCCGGGTTCTCCTCATCGAGCAGCCACTGCCGGACCACCACCGAATCCGCCAGCCGCTGCGACAAGGCGAGATCGCGCGCCACCGGCGCGAGGATGCTCTGCCGCTTCAACTGCGCGAAATTGCGCGCATACGCCTCGCCGAAGTGATTGCGCACCCCGTCGAGCACTTGCCAGCCGATCAGCCCGGCCGGCAGCAGCGCGAAAGCGCAGGCCAGCACCAAGGCCAGCAACGACTTGGCGCGCAGGCCGAATCCCCAGGTTGCCATGTTCATTCCTTTATTTTCATGCCACAGCGCAGCAGGCTGGATTCTAACCGCTCAGCGGGCCCGCCCGGGGGAGCCCGGCCGCTGCTCACTCCCCGAGGTAGGCTGCCCTGACTTTCGGGTCTTCGAGCAGGTCGACCGAATCGCCGTGCAGGGTGATTGCGCCGCTTTCCATGACGTAGGCGCGCTGGCTGACCTGCAGCGCCAGTTTGGCGTTCTGCTCGATGAGCAGGGTGGTCATGCCATCGGCGGCCACGGCGCGGACGACTTCAAAAATTTTCTGAACCATGATCGGTGCCAGGCCCATCGACGGTTCGTCGAGCAACAGCAACTTGGGCCGGCTCATCAGGGCGCGGCCGATCGCCAGCATTTGCTGTTCGCCGCCCGAGAGCGTGCCGGCAAGCTGGGTTTCGCGCTCCTTGAGGCGCGGGAAATAGCCGTAGACCTTGGCCAGGTCGATGGCGATTTCGGCCTTGTCGTCGCGGATGAAGGCGCCCATCGCCAGATTCTCGGCCACCGTCAGGCGCGGGAAGACACCGCGCCCTTCCGGGACCAGCGCGATGCCCTTGCGGATGATGTCGTGCGGCGCAATGCGGCCGATTTTCTCGCCGCAGAAATGCACATCACCACCGACCGCATCGATGACGCGGGCGATCGCCTTCAGCGTACTGGTCTTGCCGGCGCCATTGGCGCCGATCAGCGCGACCATCTCGCCCTGATTGACGTGAAAGGTGATGCTGCGCACCGCCTGGATGCCGCCGTAGGCGACGTGGAGTCCGGTAACTTCAAGCACCTAGGTAAGCCTCGATGACACGTTGATCTTTCTGCACGACCGCCGGCACGTCCTCGATGACGAGGGCGCCGTAATCGAGCACCGCGACGCGGTCGCACAGGCCCATGACCAGTTTGACGTCATGTTCGATGAGCAGCACGGTCGTGCCGTCCTTGCGGATGCCTTCGATCAGCTCGCGCAGTTCCTCGGTTTCGGTGGCATTCATGCCGGCGGCCGGTTCGTCGAGGCAGAGCAGCTTCGGCTCGGTGGCCAGGGCGCGGGCGATTTCCAGGCGACGCTGGTCACCGTAGGAAAGGTTCTTGGCGAGGTCGTCGGCACGCTCGGCGATTTCGACGTAATGCAGCAGGTCGACCGCACGCTGGCGAATCGCCGCTTCCTCGGCCTTGTTCGCGGCGCTCTGGAAGATCGCGCCGAACACGCCGGCCTGCGTGCGCACATGCCGCCCGACCATGACGTTTTCCAGCGCTGTCATGTTGCCGAACAGGCGGATGTTCTGGAAGGTCCGCGCAATCCCGCGCGCCGCCGCCTTTTGCGGCGCATCGGCAACGAGCGCTTGGCCGGCGAAGGTGAAACCGCCGCCGTCCGGCACATAGAGACCGGTCATGCAGTTGAAGAAGGTCGTCTTGCCGGCGCCGTTCGGGCCGATCAGGCCGTAGATCTCGCCTTGGCGTATCGTCAGCGAAACGTCGCGCAGCGCCTTGACGCCGCCGAAATGTTTGGCGATGGCTTTGGCTTCGAGCAGGATTTCACTCATCGCGTCGCCTCCGTCAGCTCCCGCTTGCGCTCCGGCGACGGCCACAGGCCGGCCGGCTTGAAGCGCATGACGAGCACCAGCGCAAGGCCGAAGACGAGCAGGCGCAGGCTTTCCGGATCGAGCAACTGCTTGCCGAACAGGGCCGTCTGCAACGGCCCGACGCCGTAGCGCAGCACTTCCGGCAGGATGCTGAGCAGCACCGCGCCAAGGATCACGCCGGGAATGTGGCCCATGCCGCCGAGCACGACCATGGCGAGGATCATGATCGACTCGTTGAGCGAGAAGCTCTCCGGCGACACGAAGCCCTGCATGGCGGCGAAAACGCCGCCGGCGATGCCGCCGAAGCTGGCGCCCATCGCGAAGGCGAGCAGTTTGAGGTTGCGCGTGTTGATGCCGACCGCCTTGGCGGCGATCTCGTCTTCACGGATCGCCTGCCAGGCGCGGCCGATGCGTGAGTTCTGCAGGCGCAGATTGACGACGATGACCAGGCTGACCAGCGCCAGCAGCAGGTAGTAATACTTCATCGGTCCACTCAGCGAAAAGCCGAAAATCTGCGTCGTGCCCGAGAACTTGAAAGCACCGATCGCCACCGGATCGATCAGGGTGATGCCCTGCGGCCCGTTGGTGATATTGATCGGCGCGTTCAGGTTGTTCATGAAAATGCGCACGATCTCGCCGAAACCCAGGGTCACGATCGCCAGATAGTCGCCGCGCAGCTTCAGGGTCGGCGAACCGAGCAGCACGCCGAAGAAGCAGGCAACCAGCGCCCCGATCGGCAGGATCAGCCAGAACGGCAGATGCAGCCCGAAATGCGGACTGGCAAGCAGCGCCCAGCTGTAGGCGCCGACCGCGTAGAAGGCGATGTAGCCGAGATCGAGCAGGCCGGCCAGGCCGACCACGATGTTCAGGCCGAGCGCCAGGAAGACGTAGAGGATCGCGTAGTCGAGAATGCGCACCCAGGCCTGACCGCCCAGCGCGGCAGCAAACGGCAGGGTGAGCAGCGCCAGCGAAATCAGGCCGATTCCGGCGGTCGACCGGGTGGAAAACAGGTTTTTCATGCAGCCTCCCATGCGAAGGCAAGACGAGGCGGCAAGCCGGCCGCCGGCGAGACAGTGCACGCGCACGGCGAGTCGGCGGGTGGTGCAGCCAACGACGTATTGGCGAGCAGGGGCGGCTGCATCATGCTCGGTCCCCCGTTTTCTCACCAAACAATCCTGAGGGTTTGAACATCAAAACAATGATCAGCACGACAAAGGCAAAGATGTCCTGGTAGTGGCTGCCGAGGAAGCCGCCGGTCAGGTCGCCGATATAGCCGGCGCCGAGCGCCTCGATGATGCCGAGCAGCACGCCACCCAGCATCGCGCCGGCGAGGTTGCCGATGCCGCCGAGCACGGCGGCGGTGAAGGCTTTCAGGCCGAGCATGAAACCCATCTGGTAATGCGCGTTTTCGTAATAGGTACCGACCATGATGCCGGCCAGCGCGCCGAGCGCCGAGCCGATGACGAAGGCGGCGGCGATGACGCGGTTGATATTGACGCCCATCAGGCTGGCCACCGGCATGTTCTGCGAGGTGGCGCGCATCGCCATGCCGAGCTTGGTGCGATAGACGAGAAGCAGCAGGCCGCCCATGGTCAGCGCCGAGACGAGGACGATGATGATCTGTACCGAGGTGAAATTGGCACCGGCAAACTCGAAGTCGATCTTGGGCAGCAAGGGCGGGAAAACCAGATAGTTGCGCCCCCAGATCATCATCGCCAGGTTCTGCAGCACGATGGACATGCCGATCGCGGTGATCAGCGGTGCCAGGCGCGGCGCGTTGCGCAAGGGACGGTAGGCGATGCGCTCCAGCCCCCAGCCGAGCGCCATGCATACCGCCACGGCCGCGATCAGCCCGGCCAGACCGGCGAGGGCCACCGGCATGCCGACCTTGATCAACATGCCGGCCACCGTGATGGTGACCAGAGTGCCGATCATCACCACTTCGCCATGCGCAAAATTGATCAGGCCCATGATGCCGTACACCATCGTGTAGCCCAGCGCGACCAGGGCGTAGATGCTGCCCTGGACAAGCCCGTTGATGATTTGCTGGAGGAAAATATCCATTTTGTGTAAGTCGACCGCTGCATATGGAAACGGCACCTCGCGGTGCCGTTTCCCCAGGCCGGATTGGCCTTATTTCTTCTCGACTGCAGCCTTGGTGGCCTGAGCAGCGTCCTTGACCGCCGCAGCACCTGCCTTGACCGCATCCTTGCCCGCTTCGGCACCGGCCTTCAGCGCGTCCTTGCCGGCTTCCGCGGCAGCACCGGCGACAGCCTTGGCGGCATCCTTGACTTCAGCCACGGCTTCCTTGACCTCGGCCTGCGCGGTAGCGACAGCACCGCCACCCAGCGTTTCGACGTATTCCAGCTTGCCGCCCTTGTACTGATAGACGGAAATGGCGCCGCCCTTCAGGTCGCCGAACTGGTCGAATTCGATCAGGGCGGTAACGCCGTCAAGCTTGGTCTGACCGATCGCCGGCAGATACTTGGCCGGTTCGACGGAGTCGGCACGCTTCATGGAATCGGCGACAACCATCACGGCGTCGTAGACATACGGTGCGTAGAGCTGGATTTCAGCGCCGAATTTCTTCGTGAACTTCTCGCGGAATTCCGGACCCTTGGCCAGTTTTTCCAGCGGCATGCCCGGCAGCGAGCAGAAATGGCCTTCGGCCGCATCGCCACCCAGCTTCATGAATTCCGGCGTACACACGCCGTCGCCGCCGAGGAACTTGGCCTTGATGCCGAGTTCCTTCATCTGCTTGGCCATCGGGCCGCCCTGGGCATCCATGCCGCCGTAGAACACGAGGTCGGCCTTCTTGCCCTTGATCTTGGTCAGGATGGCCTTGAAGTCGGTCGCCTTGTCGTTGGTGTATTCGTTGGCCACGACCTTGAGACCGGAAGCTTCGGCAGCCTTGCGGAACTCGTCGGCCAGACCCTGGCCGTAGGCGGTGCGGTCATCGACCACGGCCACCGTCTTGACGCCCTGCTTGGCGGCAAACTCGCCGAGTGCCTTGCCCTGCTGCACGTCGTTGGCCATGACGCGGAAGGCGGTATTGAAGCCTTGCTGCGTGTATTTCGGATTGGTCGCCGAGCCGGAAACCTGCGGAATGCCGGCATCGAAATAGAGCTTGGAAGCCGGAATCGTGGTGCCCGAGTTGAGGTGGCCGATGACGCCGTTCACCTTGGCATCGACCAGCTTCTGGGCAACGATGGCGCCCTGCTTCGGGTCGGCAGCATCGTCTTCGGCGAGCAGTTCGAACTTGACCTTGGCACCGCCGATTTCCATACCCTGGGCGTTCAGCTCGTCGATCGCCAGCTTGGCGCCGTTTTCATTGTCCTTGCCGAGGTGAGCCTGCGGGCCGGTCATCGGCGCAACGTGGCCGAGCTTGACGACAACTTCGGGCTTGGCGGCGGGAACAGCCGGTACGGCGACCGGTTTCGCTTCTTCTTTTTCACCACAGGCGCCAAGGGCGAACACTGCGGCAACGGAGAGGGCAACTACGGAAAGCTTGGCTTGCATCGATGGATCTCCTGTTCGGTGGGGTGACGAGGAATGGGGGGCGACGCCATGATTCTCCCGATCGACTCTCGGTCCGTCAATCATGCTGCGCTATAGTCTCACGGATTAACGGAGTTTATTGATGCCTTTCCTGCCTGCCCCCCTGGTCGAAGCGCTCGACCGCCACTTTGCCCAACGCTTCTCGCGCGGCGAATCCGCCTGCCTGCAACACGGCCGCGACGAGTCCGTACACCAGCCGCAACCGCCGCAAGGCGTCGTGCTCGTGGAAAACACCGATGAAATCGTGTTGACCGTAAAACTCTGCGCCGAACACGGCGTACCGATCATCCCCTACGGTGTCGGCAGCTCGGTCGAAGGCCACGTCCTCGCACCGCAGGGCGGCATCTCGCTCGACCTCTCAAGCATGAACCAGGTCATCGCCATCCATGCCGAAGACGGCGACGCCACGGTGCAGGCTGGTGTCACCCGCATGCAGCTGAACAATGCCTTGAAAGGCACCGGCCTCTTCTTCCCGATCGATCCGGGTGCCGATGCAACGCTGGGCGGCATGGCCGCGACCCGCGCCTCCGGCACCAACGCCGTGCGCTACGGCACGATGCGCGACAACGTCATGGCGACCACGACGGTGCTCGCCGACGGCCGCGTCATGAGCACCGGCGGGCGCGCCCGCAAGTCATCGGCCGGCTACGACCTGACCCGCCTGCTGGTCGGCTCGGAAGGCACGCTCGGCATCATGGCCGAACTGACCGTCAAGCTCTACCCGATCCCGGAAGCCATCTCGGCCGCCGTATGCACCTTCCCCGACATCGAGTCGGCGGTGCAGACGGTGATCCAGACCATACAGCTCGGCGTGCCGGTGGCGCGCATCGAACTGCTCGACACGCTGTCGCTCTCCGCCATCAACAAGTTCAGCAAGACGACACTGGCGGAAGCACCGACGCTGTTCTTCGAATTCCACGGTAGCCCGGCCGGGGTCGAGGAACAGGCGGAAACCGTGCAGGCCATTGCCGACGAACTGGGCGGCGCCAACTTCGAGTGGGCAACCCGGCCGGAAGACCGCACGCGCCTGTGGCAGGCCCGCCACGACGCCTATTTCGCCTGCCTGCAACTCAAACCCGGCTGCCGCTGCTTCCCGACCGACGTCTGCGTGCCGATCTCGCGCCTCGCCGAGTGCGTTGCCGCAACCTATGAAGACATCGCCCAGGTCAGCATTCCGATCGCGCTGTTCGGCCATGTCGGCGACGGCAATTTCCACCTGGTCGTGCTGGTCGACACCGACAACGCCAAGGAAATGGAAGAAGCCGCGTGGATCAGCAGCCGCGTCGTCGAACGCGCCATTGCCATGGAAGGCACCTGCACCGGCGAGCACGGCATTGGCCTCGGCAAACGCAAGTACCTGGAGAAGGAACACGGCGCCGTAGCGGTCGACGTCATGCGCAGCCTGAAAATGGCGCTCGATCCGCACAACCTGCTCAACCCCGGCAAGATCCTGCCGCCACTGCCGCTTTAAGCGGCCGCACGGATCAGGAAACCAGCCCGCCACCGCCACATGTCCCCGCTCAGCCTCCGCCTGAAACTCACGCTCGGCGCCATCTCGATCGGCGTCCTGTTGCTGCTCGTCCAGTCTTTCGTGCAGTTCTACGCGCTGCGCAGCGAACTGTCGGTGCGCATCCAGGATGAGCAGTTCACCCTGCTCAGCACGCTGGCCGGCCATCTCGACGACAAGATGGAAGAACGCCTGCTGGCGCTCAGCCAGTCGGCCAGATCGATCCCGTCCGACAAGCTCGGCGACCTCGCCGCACTGGAAAAGCACCTGCAGGGCAAGACGGCGCTGCTGACGCTGTTCGACGATCTCTACATCTTCGATGCCGCGGGCGTACTGCTCGTCGACTGGCCGGTCAAACCCGGCCGGCGGACGCTCGACATGTCGGGCCGCGACTACATCCAGTGCGTGCGCAGCACGCTGCGCGGCTGCATCTCGCAACCCATCCTCGGCAAGGCCACCAAACAGCCCATCGTGGTGCTCGCCGCCCCGGTCCTCGCGGCCGACGGCAAGCTGCTGGCCATCGTCGGCGGCGTGCTCAACCTCTACAAACCCAACCTGATTGGCGAACTCAGCCAGCGCAAGATCGGCGAAAACGGCTACCTCTATCTGGTTTCGCGCGAACGCCTGCTGATTTCCCATCCCGATCGCGCCCGCATCATGCAGCCGATCGCCAGCAAGACCGAAAACCCGGCACTCGACAGGGCCGTGCATGGTTTCGAAGGCACCCAGGAAGGCGTGAATAGCTACGGTGTGCAAGGCCTGTTCACGTTCAAGCGTATGCAAAGCACCGGCTGGATTCTCGCCTCGGTCATCCCGAGCGAGGAGGCCTTCCAGCCGATCGGCCGGATCCGGCAGAACATGGCGCTGATCACCCTGTCCCTGATTCTCCTCTGCATTCCCCTGCTCTGGTCAATCTCGCGCCGGCTGGTCGAGCCTTTCGAAAAACTGGCGACAGCCATGCGCCAGCGCGCCGCCGCCATGCAGCCGCACCAGCCGGCCGAGCCGGTGACCGAATCGGGCAGCAGCGAAGTGCGCAGCGTGGCCGCCGCCTTCAACGAGTTTCTCGCCGCCCGCAACCAGGCTGAAGAAGCCCTCGCCGCGAGCGAGACCGAGCGCACCCGCATCATGGAAAACCTGGCGCAGGCGAAAGATGCCGCCGAAGCCGCGAGCCGTGCCAAGAGCCAGTTCCTGGCCAACATGAGCCATGAAATCCGCACCCCGATGAACGGCATCATCGGCACCATCGACCTGGCGCTGATGCACCCGCTCGACGACCAGACCCGCGAGCTGGTCACGATCGCCCACCATTCGGCGGAAAGCCTGCTCGGCATCCTCAACGACATCCTCGACGTCTCGAAAATCGAAGCCGGCAAACTGCAGATCGTCGCCATCCCCTTTGCTCCGGGCGAACTGATCGACGACATCCTCGGCCTGATGGCCGCCGGCATCAGCGAAAAAGGCCTGCAATACCACCTCGACTTGCCGGCCAGCATCCCCGAGATATTGCTCGGCGACGCGCTGCGTCTGCGCCAGATCCTGCTCAACCTGATCGGCAACGCCATCAAGTTCACGCAGCTGGGCAGCATCGATGTGAGGCTGGAACTGCTCAGCCAGGCCGACCAGGCCTGCGTCATCGCCTTCACGGTGGCCGATACCGGCATCGGCATTCCGGCCGACCGCCAGGAAGCCATCTTCGACGCCTTTGCCCAGGCCGACGGCTCGACCACCCGGCATTACGGCGGCACCGGCCTCGGCCTGACCATCTCGAAACAGCTGGTCGAACTGATGGGCGGCGAAATCTCGCTGCACAGCGAGGTTGGCGTCGGCAGCACCTTCCGCTTCACGCTGCCCTTCGCGCTGCCCACGTAAACCCTGACTTGCCGGAACAATCGCCGGCCGGCACAATCCAAGCTCCAACGCAGCCCTTGCCACCACCCCCGGCACTGGCTGAACACAACCGCCCACAAGGCGACAAAAAATGGAGACAAACATGGGTCACCCCCTGCCACCGGCTGCGCTTGCCGGTTCGTCGGCACTGCTCGACGAAAAATACAGCCGCAACACCGGCCGCGTTTTCCTGACCGGCACCCAGGCGCTGATCCGCCTGCCCATGCTGCAACGCGAACGCGATCTCGCCGCCGGCCTCAACACCGCCGGCTTCGTTTCCGGCTACCGCGGCAGCCCGCTCGGCAATCTCGATCTCGGCCTGTGGAAAGCGAAGGAACATCTCGCCAGCCACCACATCAGTTTCCAGCCGGGCATCAACGAAGACCTCGCCGCCACCGCCGTCTGGGGCAGCCAGCAGGTCGGGCTGTTTCCGGGGGCGAAGTACGACGGCGTGTTCGGCCTGTGGTACGGCAAGGGGCCGGGCGTCGATCGCTGCGGCGACGTCTTCCGCCACGCCAATGCCGCCGGCTCGGCGAAATTCGGCGGCGTCCTGGTCATCGCCGGCGACGACCACGCCGCCAAGTCCTCGACCCTGCCGCACCAGACCGAGCATGTCTTCAAGGCGGTCATGATGCCGGTGCTCTACCCGGCCAACGTCCAGGAATATCTCGATTTCGGTCTGCACGGCTGGGCGATGAGCCGCTATTCCGGCTGCTGGGTGGCCTTCAAGGCACTGGCCGACACCGTCGAAACCTCGGCCTCGGTGAATATCGATGCCGCAGCGGTCGACATCAAAATTCCGACCGATTTCAGCCTGCCGCCCGACGGCCTCAACATCCGCTGGCCGGACCCGCCACTGGTCCAGGAAGCCCGCCTGCTCAACCACAAGCTCTACGCCGCGCTCGCCTACTGCCGGGCAAACCAGCTCGACCGCGTGATCATCGATTCGCCGGCACCGCGCCTCGGCATCCTGACCGCCGGCAAGAGCTACCTCGATGTGCGCCAGGCGCTGGACGAACTCGGCATCGACGCGGCGCTCGCCGCACAGATCGGCATCCGCCTGTACAAGGTCGGCATGGTCTGGCCGCTGGAGCCGGAAGGCGTGCGCCACTTCGCCGAGGGGCTGGAGGAAATCCTCGTCGTCGAGGAAAAGCGCCAGCTGCTCGAATACCAGTTGAAGGAAGAGCTGTACAACTGGCGCGATGACGTACGCCCGCGCATCGTCGGCAAATTCGACGAAAAAGGCGAGTGGACCGCTGGCGAAGGCGGCTACCTGGCGCACAGCGACTGGCTGCTGCCGGCCGCCGGCGAACTGCCGGTGGCGAGCATCGCGCGCGTCATCGCCGAGCGCATCGGCCGTTTCTTCACCTCGCCGGCCATCGCGGCGCGCCTGAAGATGCTGGAAGCCAAGCAGCACGCCGCAAAAATGCCCGTCGTGCTCGCCGAGCGCAAACCGCATTTCTGCTCCGGCTGCCCGCACAACACCTCGACGAAAGTGCCGGACGGTTCGCGCGCCGTCGCCGGCATCGGCTGCCATTACATGGTGACCTGGATGGATCGGCAAACCTCCACCTTCACCCACATGGGCGGCGAAGGCGTGCCCTGGGTCGGCCAGGCGCCATTCACCAAGGAGAAGCACATCTTCGCCAACCTCGGCGACGGTACTTATTTCCACAGCGGATTGCTCGCCATCCGCCAATCGATCGCCGCCAAGGTGCCGATCACCTACAAGATCCTCTACAACGACGCCGTCGCGATGACCGGCGGCCAGCCGGTGGACGGCGTGCTCAGCGTCGCCCGCATCACGCGCCAGCTGGAAGCCGAAGGTGTCGGCAGGATGGTCATCGTCGCTGCCGAGCCGGAGAAGTACGCCGAGATCACCGACCTCGCGCCGAACGTGCCGGTCCGCCACCGCGACGAACTCGACGCCGTACAGCGCGAGCTGCGCGAATATCCCGGCGTCTCGGTCCTGATCTACGACCAGGTCTGCGCCACCGAAGCGCGCCGGCGCAGGAAGCGCGGCAAGCTGCCGGCCGTGAACAAGCGCGTCGTCATCAACGAAGCCGTCTGCGAAGGCTGCGGCGATTGCTCGGTGCAATCCAACTGCCTGTCGGTGGTGCCGGTCGAAACCGCCTTCGGCACCAAGCGCCAGATCGACCAGTCTTCGTGCAACCAGGATTTCTCCTGCCTCAAGGGCTTCTGTCCGAGTTTCGTGACCGTTGAAGGCGCGACACTGAAAAAAGGCCGTTCCCAGACGGTCGACCGTACAGACTGGCCCGAATTGCCCGAGCCGCAGTTGCCCTCCACCGCACGCCCCTACAACCTGCTGATCACCGGTGTCGGCGGCATGGGCGTCATCACGCTGGGCGCGCTGGTCGGCATGGCCGCCCACCTCGACGGCAAGGGCATCTCGACCCTGGACATGACCGGTCTGGCACAGAAATACGGCGCCGTTTTCTCGCACCTGCGCATCGCCGACCGCCCCGAGGACATCCACGCCGCGCGCATCGCCACCGGCGAAGCGCATGCCGTGCTCGGCGGCGACCTCGTGGTCAGCGCCAGCCCGGAAGCCATGGCCAGAATGCTTGAAGGCAGGACGCGCGCCGTGGTCAGCTGCACCGAGACACCGACCGCCGACTTCACGCGCCAGCGCGACTGGCACTTCCCGCTCGCCGGCCTGCAACAGCAATTGCGCGCAGCGCTCGGCGCCGGGCATGTCCAGTTCATCGACAGCAACCAGCTCGCCACGGCGCTGATGGGCGATGCCCTCTACGGCAACATGCTGCTCCTCGGCTACGCCTGGCAGATGGGTCTGGTGCCGGTCTCCGCCGCAGCGCTCGACCAGGCCATCGTGCTCAACGGCACGAGCGTCGACGCCAACCGACTGGCCTTCCTGTGGGGCCGCCGAGCTGCCGCCCAGGGCGCAGCGGTCGACGCCGTCGTCGGGGCCAAAACCGCCCGCCCCAACCCGGCAGAACAAACGCTGGACGAACTGATCGCCAGCCGCGTCGAACACCTCACCGCCTACCAGGACGCCCGCCTCGCGGCGCGCTACGCCGGCCGCGTCGAACGCATCCGCGAACTCGGCGATGACGAACTGACGCGCGCCGTCGCCACCCAGTACGCCCGCCTGCTCGCGCCCAAAGACGCCTGGGAAGTCGCCCGCCTGTACGCGCAGACCGATTTCCTGAAGAGCCTGAACGAGCGTTTCGACGGCGAACTGCGCCTAAGCTTCCACCTCGCCCCGCCCGGCCTGAGCCGCCCCGGCCCCGACGGCCGGCCGCAAAAACTGCGCTTCGGCGCCTGGCTGCTACCGCTCTTCAAAGTCATGGCCAAGGCCCGCCGCTTCCGCGGCAGCTGGCTCGACCCCTGGCAAAACAGCCCGGAAAACACGGTCGACCGCCAGCTCCTGGCCGATTACGAAAGCGACCTCGACTTGATCGTCGGCCATCGGCCAGGCCCCGAACTCATCGCCTTGGCCAACTGGCCGGCCGAGGTACGCGGCTTCGGGCCGGTGAGGTTAAGCAGCAGGAAACGGATCGAGCCAAACTTGAAAAAAATCCGCCAACAAATTGCCCACCTCTCCAGCACTTCATCCGTATAAATTCCAAGACAACCGGAATACCTTTTTACTAACTTTGTTCTTTTTGGGATACTGAATGACAAATTCCCCAACAGCACCAAGGAAAAAAATGCACATCAAATCAACGCTTGCCTTCAGCACGCTCGCCTTCGCCTGTTGTGCGGCGCAAGCCGAAGACTGGACCGTATCCGCTGGCCTGCAAAACAGGGACGTGAAAATTTCGCGCTCCACCGGCAAGTACCATGACGAAGCTTGGAGTGCCAACACTTCGCTGATGAAGAAAATCGACGCGGTCACCTACGTCGGTGGCAGCCTGTCCTATCGCAACGACAATGCTGAATCGAGCGGAGCGCTCAAGACCAGCGTGGACTCTTCCGCCGTGTTCGGCATGGCATTCCTGATGGGCGATCTCGGACAGGGTCGGCTGCTCAACGCCAGCCTCGGCTACGGCAATATCAACCTGGACAGCAATTCCGCCTTTCTGAGCTACGGGGCCAACAGCAACGTTCTGACCGCCGGTCTCGGCCTGTTTCAGACGCTGCCATTAAGTCCGAACCTATCAGCGGTACTCGGTGCGCAATACACCTACATCCACAGTGACAACGACAGCTATCGGACCAGCGCTGGCACCGACGTCGCCGGCATCAAGGGTGACAGCGGCTTGCTCGCCTTTTCCGGCAAACTGAGCTGGCGTATCGACAAATGGGTACCAACCGTGAGCCTGGCCTGGAATCGCTCCGACAAGGCTTTCCTGCCGCAATCGACGGACAAGGACTATTTCTCGTACGGCATCGGTATCGGCTACCAAGTCGATCCGAACCTGAGAATCGCACTAAATTACGGCAGCGTAGCCGCCAAGCAGGACGTCAAGGAAAACACCGTGGGCCTCAATGCGACGCTCCGATTCTAATCAAGGCAAACGGACAACAATCATGCAAAAAATTCAATCCGGCAAATTCGCCACTCTGCGCAACCTCCTTCTGATCGGCTTCATCGCGACCCTGACCGCTTGTGCATCAACCACTTCATCGTCTGACGGTTCGCGCCCAGCATCCGGGTCCGTTCAGATTAACTGGACAGACGATAACGGCGAACATAGCAGCAAGTTCTATAAACATATTTTCAGCACCCCGATCGAGAACAAAATCGTCGTCAAGCCAGGCACCGTGGCCAGTGCAAGCTACCGCAACTCTGACAATGATCCGATTTTCGCGACCGACTCGCTGGTTTGCCCTTCCACTTGCCCAACCGGCCAAACCTCGGTGATCACCCAGTCCTGCACCTATACCTGTTCGGCTTCCTGCGGCTGTGAAGCACCGCCAGCCCAGCCGGCCAACAGCACCACGACGCCAGACACAAATGCAATCGACAACGCAGTAGATAGCGTGATCGACAAGGCATTCAGCATGCCGGCCTATCCGATCTAAGGGCAAAAAGACCCACTTGGGGAGCTGGAGCCTGCCTGCTTCGGCTCGTGCCGGACTAACCCCTGTAGGAAAGAGTAACAAAAGGGGCAGGTTAAATTGAAAAAAGCTTAATGCCCGGGCCGGTGCAAAGAGCCGCATAGGCCGCTGCTTTCAAACGCTAAACGACGCAGGTTGGACATTTATGGACATCCATCTCCACTCCGGTTACCTGCCCGGCGCCATCGGCAGCATCACCCAGCTGCATGCAGCCTTCTATGCCGAACACAGTGGCTTCGGCGTTGAGTTCGAGGCCAAGGTCGCCTCCGAGCTGGCCGGGTTCTGCACAAGAATGGACCCCGGCCGCGACGGGATTTGGCTTGTCGTGGCATCCGGCGAGATCCTCGGTTCGATCGTCATTGACGGGGTCGACGCCGAGGACAAGGGGGCTCACCTGCGCTGGTTCATCGTCTCTGACAAGCTGCGCGGCTCAGGTGCGGGCCAGCAGTTGCTGAGTGCGGCCATGGATTTCTGCCGCAATCGGCAGTATCGCAAGGTGTATCTCTGGACTTTTGACCAGCTGCACGCGGCCCGACATCTCTACGAGAAATACGGTTTCAAACTGGCCAGGGAACAGGTTGGCAAGCAGTGGGGCAAGGAAGTCAATGAGCAACTCTTCGTCAGGAGCGAGGCTTGAAGAGATCTGCTCCCCCCGCGCCAGAGACCCTATTCGAGTAGCATCCAGCCGGCGGCGGCGAGATCGTCAGCGAGAAGGAGGAAATCGGGCAGTCGGGCGGCGCCCTGCTCGCTTACGTCCTGACACGTATCGTGCGGATGCCGGCGAGCGATTACTGCTTCTTCATGTTTCGCAGCAATAGTCCACCCTATTGCAAAGCGCTGGACGATGCGACGGCGCGTGTACTGCTCGGCCCGCGTCACACATCAAAGTCCGGCTGACGGCGCTCAAGGATGGAGACCGCCTCATCCTTGCGCACTAAGCCACACGAAACTCCGCAACCGTCAGCGCCAGGCGCTGCGAAAGCGAGCGGAGGTCATCGGTTGAGGCACTGATGCTCTGCGCAGCCGCGTTGTTTTCTTCCACCATGTTGGCAATGCGTTCCATGCTCTGCGCGATTTCGGTGGAGGCGACCTTCTGCTCGGTGACCGAATTGCTGATTTCGGTGACGCCGTGCCGCGACTGCATCACGGAGTCGCGCGAATGACTGAGAACGCCCTCTACTTCACTGGCGATTCTCGTGCTGGTCCGAATGGATTGTTCCCCGGCGTCAATCGCGGCCTGAACAGCACCTGATTGCGCCACGATCGTCTGGGTGACGGCATCGATTTCCTTGGCCGACAGACCGGATTTTTCCGCCAGCTTGCGCACTTCATCGGCCACCACGGCAAATCCCCGCCCTGCCTCACCTGCCCGCGCCGCCTCGATGGCCGCATTGAGTGCGAGCAGGTTGGTCTGGTCGGCAATGTCACGCACTTCTTTGGTCATGCCGGTAATCGCTTCGGTGCTCTTGACGAAGGCATCGACGGTACGGGCAATCTCGTTCATGTTCTGCTGGATGCGATCGACTTCGCCGACCAGTTGCGACACCTTGCGCGAGCCTTCATCCGTGCGCTCGACGCTGGCATGTGCCAGAGAGTACACATCCCCGGCCGTTTCCGAGACCGATGAAATGGCCACGGTCAGTTGCTCGATGGCGGCCGCGCTGCTCGCCACGGCATTCGACTGCTGTTCGGAGACATCGGCCAGGGAGCGTGAGGAGCCTGCCAATTGCTCGGAAGCGACGGAGACCTGCTGGCTGGCGCCATGCACTTCGCCGATGATTTTTTGCAGACGGCCCATCATGGTATTGAAGGCCCCCGCCATACGACCGATTTCGTCCTGATGGTGAATGGCAGCACGCCTGGTGAGGTCGCCGTTATCGGCAATCTGGGTCATCGTTGCCTCCAAACTCGCCAGCGGGCCGGTAATGGACCTGACCAGAAAGACCGACAGGATGCAAAGGACAATGACAGCAACAAGAAGCGAGGCGAGCAGCCCGGTCTTGACGGCAGAGAAGGTCTCCGCTGCCTTCGCCGCTTCATCGGCGTTGAATTCGGTCGAAATGTTCTGCATTTCTGCCACCATCTCGTCAATTGCCTTGCTTGGAGCGCGGTCCATGCCCTTGACCAGCTTGTCAACGGCGGCGGCTGGGTCGACGGCAGCACGGTCATATTGCTTGAGGGCATCGCGGTAGCTCGGCCCCAGTTTGTCGAAGGTGGAAACCACCTCATCGATCTTCAGGCGCCGTTCAACGCCCAGCGTTGCAGCGGCAGCCCGGACCTGGGCAAGCCTTTCCTTCACGACACGCTCTTCTTCGTCAAATCCCTTCAGATGCTTGTTGAAGGCTTCAACATCCTTGCCGCGCAGCAAAATGTTCTTCCACTCCTGCACCTGGGTCTTGAAATGAACCTGAGCTGCACGCGCCTTGTCGATGGCATCGACAACCACGGCATGGCGAACAATCGCCTCGTTCAGCGCATTGTTGAGCTTGCTCGCCTGCAGGAAAGAAAACAGGCCGACGCTGACCAGCGCCAACAAGGCAACTGCAACAAGAATGAGCAGCTTTTGCTTGATCTGGATATTCATGGCCGAGCAAACCTCTTTAGGGGTGAAGAAGCAGGATATTTGACGAAAACACACGTGGTAATAATGCCATATATATCAAATATGGCAAAACATCATTACATGCGTTTTCCCGCTGCTGTCATCCCTGTTTACGCGAGCGCTTTTCCTCAACAAACCGGGCGCTACTATTTGTATCGGCTGCAAAAATCCGACATTCGCTACCCGGGAAAGTTCCAACCCGGGAGGTTTTACATCTGGTCAGGTGGAAACCTTTTGCCTCCCCCCCCCCGCTCAGCTTACCCGTTCGCCGCCAGCCAGGCCGCGTAGCCGCCCTGCAAGGGTCGCACCGACAAATAGCCGGCCTCGAGCAGCCGATGCGCGGCGAGGATCGCACCGGCATCCTCCGGACAATTGCACAGGGTGACGATGGGCTGATGCTTGGGCCACGCGCCGACCGCATCAAGCAGGCGATCATGGTCGGCCAGGGTGGCACCGCTGATCGGGCCACTCTCGGCGACCATGGCCGGGCCACGCAGGTCGAGCAGAAGCGGGGCTTGCCCGGACGCCATGGCGGCCAGCAGTTCGTCGGGAGTAATGTGCGGCACGACCGACAATTGCTGGAAGCGATATTTCTGCCACAGCTTCCAGCCCAGCCAGACAACGATCACACCGCCCGCCACGATCAGCGCACTGCCGGCATGCCGGTCGAGCACGCCGATCGTCGCTTGCACCTCGTCACGCAATAGCCAGCCGGTGATCAGCGCCAGTCCGGCCCAGAGCGCGGCACCGGTGGCCGCAGCGAGCAGGAAGCCGGGCAAGCGCATGCGCAAGGCGCCGGCGATCGGCGGAGCGACGGTGGAAAAGCCGGGAATGAACTTGGCCACGACCAGCGAGCCGAGGCCCCAGCGCACGAAGCGCGCTTCCGTCTGGCTGACGCAGGAGCCGGGGTTGATCGACAGGCGGCACAGTCCGGACAGCACCCGGTAGCCGAAGGCCCGGCCGGCCAGGTACCACATCCAGTCGGCAAGAACCGAGGCAACAATGGCCGCAGCCAGAATGCAGGCCAGTTGCCCGGAGCCGAGGGCAAGGCTGCCGGCCAGCAGCAAGGTGGGCACCGCCGGCACCGGCAGGCCGACCTGTTGCGCCAGCACGTTGAGAAAAACGACCCAGACCGCATCGCGCTGCAGGGATTCGCTGATCTGGGAGAGGTCCATGGCTCGTTTTCCGTTTGTCTTCGGGCTGGCATTGTCGCATCCGGGAGGCATTCCCGGACGCGACAATGCCGGATTGCAAGTGACTGGACCATGCAACAGCGCGTGCAGTTCCGGCCGCACCGGATTGAAAAGGGCAAGCAGTTCACGAAAACCGGTCGTTTTCAGCGGTCGACCGCCTGGCCAGGGCTCTTTTCCGGAACTGTGACGGATATTTGATTTAGCGCAAAAGCACGGCAAAAAGCGCTGCTAAGGTGGCGTCTCACTGATCAGGGCAAACCCGTCGAAAGGCGGGGACGCAAAGCTTCCAGTCTAATGAGCCGGCCCGCCGGCTCGATGACAGTGGGGTTGCCAACAAGGCAGTTGCAGCGTGTGCGGACAGGATGCCCTCGATCTCCGAATCGTTCGTTATCTCTGGAGGTTGTTGCCATGCTCAACGAAGCCGTCATCAATACCGAGGTTGCCGCCGACTCCGTCTCCGACATTCTCAAGACCATTTTCATCCCGCCCTGCCCCGTGGTTGTCGCTGCCCTGCTCGAGGAGGCGCGCTGTGCCGATGTCGATTTCAACAAGATCATCCGCCTGATCAGCGGCGATCTCAGTCTGGCGGCATCGATGATGAAGACGGCCAACTCGCCGATCTTTGCGCTGCGCAACAAGGTCGAGACAGTGCAGAAGGCGGCGGCCGTGCTCGGTTTGAAGAACATCCTGTGCATCGTCAACGGCCTGGCGCTGAAACGCTCGCTGTCATCGAACGGGGTCAGCATGGAACGCTTCTGGGAGCGTTCGAATTACCATGCCACCGTGTCGACCCGGCTGGCGCGGCGGGTACCCGGCATCAGCCAGGAGGATGCCTACACCTTCGGACTGTTCCACGATTGCGGCATTCCCATCCTGATGCAGCGTTTTCCCGACTACAAGGAGACACTGCTCATCGCCAACCGTTCGGCCAAAGCCGTGTGGGAGACGGAAACCGAGCGGCATGGCACGGACCACGTGACGGTAGGCGCCATGCTGGCGCACAACTGGCACCTGCCGGAACTGATCGTCAAGGCGATCCGCATGCATCACAATTTCGAAATCCTCTCCGACAGCGCGTCGACCGTCAGCGACGAAGTGCGCGCCCTGACCGCGACCTCCCTGCTCGCCGACCACCTGATCGCGCGCTTTCTCGATGTTCCGGACGAAGCGGAATGGATGGCGCACGGCACCGCCGCCCTCAACTACCTGAATTTCGACGAGGAAGAACTGGCCGAACTGCAATGCGATGTCGAGGAAGATCTCAACACCATACGCCTCGATCGCAGCTGAACGACTGCGCCGCAGCAGGAGGGTGCGGCAGCCTCAGCTCGCCACGACGTCCTGGTCGGACCAGGCCATGACCCGGTTTCGCCCCGCCGCCTTGGCCTGATAGAGGGCCTCGTCGGCACAATTGAGCAAGTGCTCGATAGTGTAGCCTTCGCAAGCGACGCCGATACTGACCGTGTTAACGACGGTTTCGCCGTCGATGCGCATCGGTTGTGCGGCGCAGGCGCGGCAGAGGCGCTCGGCCAGCACCATCGCCTCGCCGAGCGGCGTGTCGGGCAGGAGCATGGCGAACTCTTCGCCGCCCAAGCGGCCGCAGATGTCGGATTTGCGCCGGCTCTCCTTCAGTTGCTCGGCCAGATGGCGGAGCACGGCATCGCCGATGGCATGGCCGAAACGGTCGTTGATCTGCTTGAAATGGTCGGCATCGATCATGACAACGCTGAGCGGCAAGCGCTTGCGTTCGCAATAATTGGCGAGAACCTGCCCCTGCTCGAAAAAGGCACGCCGGTTTTCCAGGCAGGTCAGTTCGTCGGTATGCGCCATCTGTTCGGCTTTCTGCCGGGCAGCCTCGAGGCGGTAGGTGAGCCGGAAATTATCGGCCTGGGCGGCAGACATCGCGTTACCGGCCTGGATCAGGACGCCGATGAACAACAACGCGGCGACGCCGAGGCTGACTTCCATCGGCTGACCACAGGCAACAAACCATAGCGTCGTCGGCAGCAGAACACTGGCCATCGCCCCCATGACCATGTAGCGCCGCGCCGAGTAGTGTGAAAAGGCGCCGGCTGACATGCCGAGCAAGAAGAGGAATTCGACAAGGCGGTAGAGCAGCGTGCTTTCGCTGACAAACCACAGCATGCCGAGACCCCAGAGGGAGGAAGTGGCAAACAGCGTCAGGGCGTACGGCCTTTCCCAGTCGAGGATCTGCAAACCTTGCGGCTGGCTCTTCCAGTACTGCCGGAACAGGGTGTAGCGGAGCATGCTGCAGAAGCAGAGCACGAACAGCCAGCCGAGCAACAGTTCGTGCCGTACTTCACCCCACAATGTCTGGCAGACGATCGCGGCAACGAGAACGCTGATGTAAACCGCCGGAAAGGACTGGCGGAACAGCAGGTGCAGTTGATCGGCCCGGACGCGCAGCGCGAGATCGGGTGAAGCATCGTCAGGCAGTGATCGGGCAAGCTGGTGCATGGCGGGCGTCGCAAGGCAAGCGCCCGCCGGGGCGGAAAAACGGGCGGGCAAACGCGCATTTGAGCCGATTGGCTTGGCGCTGTAAACCGCCCGTTCCGGCCCTATTCGCACGACATGCCGCACTTATTCGCCAGGCATGCGGCGGCTACCGGGCAGCAGCGACCGCATCACCTTACAGTGCCTGCACCACCGCTGCCTCGAACTTGCCGTCACGGTAGTCGCGCAACGTCTGCTCGATCTGCTCGGCGGTGTTCATGACGAACGGCCCGTATTGAGCGATCGCTTCGTTGAGCGGCTGGCCGGCAACCAGGATCAGACGGCTGTCCTCCGCTGCTTCGACGCGCACGCTGCTGCCGCCGTCGTTGGCGAAAATGGCCATCTGGCGATCATTGACCGTTGTCCCGCCGATATCGGCCCGGCCGCGATAGACGTAGGCGAAGGCGTTATGCCCGGCCGGGACGGCCTGCTCGAAATGGCTGCCGGCCGGCAGGTGGATGTCGAGGTAGAGCGGTTCGGTCACCGGGCGTTGTACCGCGCCGGTCGTGCCCTGGCTCTCGCCGGCGATGACGCGGACGTGCACGCCGTTGGCTGCCGTGTATTCCGGGATCGCCGCGGCCGGAATGTCGCGGTAATTCGGCGCGCACATCTTGTCGACCGCCGGCAGGTTGAGCCAAAGCTGGAAACCTTCCATGAGGCCGGATTCCTGTTCCGGCAATTCGGAATGGATCAGGCCGCTGCCGGCGACCATCCACTGCGCGCTGCCCGGCCCGAGCAGGCCGCGGTTGCCGGCGCTGTCGTGGTGGCGCATGCGCCCGGCCAGCATGTAGGTGATGGTTTCGAAACCGCGGTGCGGATGATCGGGGAAACCGCCGATGTAGTCGTCCGGATTCTCGTTGCGGAAAGCGTCGAGCATCAGGAAGGGATCGAGCCGGCGTTGCAGGTCCTGGGTCAGGACGCGGGTCAGGCGTACGCCGGCACCATCGGAAGTTGCCTTGCCGTGAACGAGACGCTCGACCTTGCGGAAGGTGTTTGCGGCATTTTGCGTGGTCATGTTGATGCTCCTTGTGGCTGGCCGGCGGGCAGGTTTCCCTGCCCGTTCAGACCGGGAATCAGGCAAAAAGTTGGTCGAGATGCGCGTCGGCTTCGGCAAAGGCCTTGGCAGCCGATTCGGCGCCCATGGCCAGGCCTTCGGCGTAGATGAATTCGACGTCGCTCAGACCGAGGAAGGCGAGCACGCTCTGCAGGTAAGGCACCTGCGAGTCAGCCGGGGTGCCGCGGTAGAGACCGCCACGGGCCAGCGCAACGTAAACCTTCTTGCCTTTGAGCAGGCCTTCCGGACCGTTCGCGGTGTAGCGGAAGGTGACGCCGGCGCGGGCGATCGCGTCGATCCAGGTCTTCAGTTGCACCGGCACGCCGAAGTTGTACATCGGCACGCCAAGCACGATGACGTCGCTGGCCTGGACCTGGGCGATCAGCGCATCGTCGAGGGCAACGCGCGCCGCCTGTTCCGGCGTGCGTTGTTCGGCCGGGGTGAACAAGGCACCGAGAGCCGGCTCGTCGAGCACCGGATGCGGCTGGGCGGCGAGGTCACGCAGTTCGACGACGGCTTGCGGGTTGGCAGCGAGCAGGCGGGCGGTGACGGCATCGGCCAGACGGGTCGAGTTGGCACCGGCGGAACGGGCACTGGCGTTGATTTGCAGGATTTTCATGATCTTTTCTCCGTTGAGGTTGGCTTTCTGGGTCGGTCAGGCCGACACCATGGAACAGATGATATTGACAACAATATCGCACCGGAAGCCGTTGGATTGGGTATCATTATTCCATTAATGAACCAATAAGCTGCCATGAACCTGGATGCCAACGACCTGCTGCTGTTTGCCCTGATCATGGAGACGGGCAGCTTCGCGCGCGCCGCCGAGCGCGCCGGCCTGCCGAAATCGACGCTGTCGCGCCGCCTGACCGCGCTCGAGGCCAAGCTCGGCGAGCGCCTGCTGACGCGCAGCACGCGCCGCCTGAGCATCACCGAGTTCGGCGAACGCATTCTCGAGCATGCCAAGCGCCTTCTCGAGGAAACCGAGGCGGCGACGGACATTGCCCAGCATCGCCAGGCCACGCCGCGCGGTGTGCTGCGCGTCTCGATGCCGCCCGATTTCGTCGAGCTGGACCTGACCCGCCTGCTCCTGCAATACGCTGCCGCTTACCCGGAAGTACGCCTCGAACTCGACCTGTCGCCGCGCCGCGTCGACCTGCTGGCCGAACGCTTCGACATTGCCATCCGCGCCGCCAGCCGCCTGCCCGACGACAACGCCCTGGTCGCCCGCCAGCTCTGCCAGATGCACAACGGCCTCTATGCCAGCCCGGCTTACCTAGCACGCTATGGCGAACCGGCCACCCCGACCGACCTGGGCAGCCACGTCGGCCTCGGGCTGATTGGCGGCAACGGCGAAGCCGTACCCTGGCGCCTGACCTGCGGCAACGAAACCTGGGAAGGCACGCCGAACGGCCCGCTCGCAGCCAACTCGCCCGGCCTGCAACGCGACCTGGCGGCGCACGGCATGGGCATCGTCGGCCTGACCGACCATTTTGCCGAAAATCTGGTCGCCCAGGGCCTGCTCAAACGCATCCTGCCCGAGTGGCAGTTGCCCGGCATCACCATCTGGTGCGTGACCCCCGGCCGCCGCCTGCTGCCAGCCCGGACCACTGCCTTCATCGACCTGTTGCGCAGCGTCCTGAATGCCGGTGCATAAATCAGCCCGGCCAGCGGTCGACCGTCGCGGAACGGCAAAAACCAGTTGCCATGCCGCAAACCTGATCGTGCCGGCATATTTCCCTTAGAATCGCGCCATGTCTGCCACACCCCAACGCCAATTCGCCCTGCAAGGGGCCGCTGTCATTCTCGTCCTGTCGCTCGCCTGGCCCTACTTTGGCTGGCAGGTCGGTGCCATTCCCTGGCTGGAAACCAGCCTGGCGATCGGCGGCGTGGCCTTCATCTTTGCGACCCTGTCGCGGCAGCCATGGTGGTGGCGCGTCATGCACGCCGGCTTCATGCCGCTGATCTGGCTGACCCAGGGGCTGAACATCGAACCAGGCTGGTTCCTGCTCGCTTTTGTGCTGCTTTTGCTGGTTTACCGTGGTGCCCTGTCCGGCCAGGTACCGCTCTACCTGTCCAACCGGCAGACCGTACAGGCGCTCGCCGACCTGCTCGCCGAACGCGGCCCCAGCCGCTTCCTCGATCTCGGCTCCGGCCTTGGCAGCACCACGGTGCCCTTGGCCGACCATCTGCCGGACAGTCATTTCACCGGTTATGAAAACGCGCCCCTGACCTGGCTGGTCGGCCGCGTGCTCAGTCTCGGCCGGCCCAACATCCAGTGGCGCTGGGACGATCTCTGGCAGGCAAAGCTGGGCGACTACGATGTCGTTTACGCCTTCCTCTCGCCGGCCCCGATGGAAAAGCTGTGGCACAAGGTCGAGGCCGAAATGGCGCCGGGCAGCCTGTTCATCAGCAACACTTTCCCGGTGCCCGGCCGCGCTCCCGACCGCATCATCGAAGTCGACTGCACACCGCCCCGGCCGCTGTACTGCTACCAGCGCTGATGTTCAAGAGAAAGCCGGAGACCCTCGCCCTTATCGTTGCCCTGATCGGCACGCTGATCGTTCTTTTCGTCTTTCTCACCGACCTGCTGCTCGCCCGCCATCGCGACACCGAAGCCGGCGAACGTCGCCTGCAGCACTTCGGCATCATGATGGCCGAACACACGGCGCGCGCTTTCGAGGCCGTCGATGTACTGCTGCGCGAGATGGCGGTCGACCTGTCGAACAACCGGCGCAACTGGGAAAAATGGCAGGCCAGTCAGGGCTGGGAATATGTCGCCCAGCGCCACTCGCGCGCCATGCCGCAATTGCGCGACCTGATCATTTTCGACCGCGATGGCAACCAGCGCTTCATCTCGACCTATTTTCCGACACCGCATATCAACGTCCAGGACCGCCCCTACTTCGAGGCCATCGCCAACGGCGCCGAATCCGCCACCTACGGTCCTTACATCGGGCGCAACTCGGGGCGTTACAGCTACGCCATCGGCCATCGCATCACCGGTGAAAACAACAGCTTCAGCGGCGTCGCCTTTGCTGCCATCGAACCGAGCTACCTGCAGGATTTCTGCTGGTCGAACCGGCTTTCCGATGACTTCGAAGCGGTACTGATCAATGCCAAAGGCCAGATCATCGCCTCCTGCCGCCCGACCGACCTCAGCCGCCTGTCGCCCATCCTCGGCTCGATCGCCGCCGACACCCTGTTCAACGGGCAATTACGTGGCCATGTCCCGGAAACCGGTCAGGCCAGCGGCAACGACCTGCTGATCTCGGTCTCGCCGGTGCCCGGCTTTGCCGATCTGCGCATCCTCACCGCCATTCCGGAAAGCACCCTGCTCGCCAGCTGGAAGAGCCGCCTGATCGAACTGAGTACGCTGGCCGTACTCGTCGCCACCGTCCTTCTGGTCGGCGGCCTGCTGGTCCGGCGCCAGCTCCGCGAAATGGCCGCCCTGACCGCCGAACTCGCGGCCGGACATGAACACCTGGAAGCGCGCGTGCGCACCGCAACGGTTGAACTGGCCGGACAGAAGGACACGGCCGAACGCGCCAATCGGGCCAAGAGCCGCTTTCTCGCCGCCGCCAGCCACGACTTGCGGCAACCGTTGCACGCCCTGTCGCTGTTTGCCGCCGACCTGCAGCGCCAGGTGCGCAATGGCACGACCGACGCGCTGCCCCGGCTGGCCGAACAGATCTCGACCTCGACGGCGATGCTCGGCGAACTGCTCGATTCACTGCTCGATATTTCGCGCCTCGATGTCGTCGGCATCAAGCCGGAAATCCGGCTGTTCCCGCTCGGCCCCCTGTTCGAACGCCTTGCCAATTCCAGCCGGCGGGCAGCCGTCGACCGCAAGCAGACCTTGCGTTTCCGGCCCACCCACCTGTGGCTGGAATCGGACCCGGTGATGGTCGAGCGGATCATTGCCAACCTGGTCTCCAACGCCCTGCGCTATACCCCGCCCGGCGGTCGCGTGCTGGTGGCTGCCAGACAACGCGGCGAAGAGGTGCTAATCGAGGTTCGCGACAACGGCATGGGGATCGCCCCGGAACACCAGGCAGCAATCTTTGCCGAGTTTTACCAGGTCGGCAACGCGGCACGCGAGCACAACAAGGGACTCGGCCTCGGCTTGTCCATCGTCGACCGGCTGGCCCGCGTTCTCAACGCCACCATCGTCCTGAATTCGCGTCTGGGCGGCGGGACAAACTTTGCATTGCGCGTGCGCGGCGGCCGGCCGGCCCATGAACCGGTCGAACCCAGGCCACAAACGGCCGGCAAGGTATTCTGCATCGGCAGTTCGCCGGCCATGCTCGAATGCATCGCCCTGGCCGAACACTGGGATTACGAGATCACGCATACCGATGGCGGCGGCGACGATATCCTGCCGCGCCATTCGGTCATCATCGCCGACGCCGAACTGGCCGACGATGTCGCCCGGGAACTGACCGCCGACACGCAACTGATCGTCCTGGTCAAGGACGCACAGGCCAGCGTGCCGCCCGGCGCCCACGCCCTGCCCCTGCCGGTTCGCCCGGCCAGGTTCAGGGCCCTGCTAGGTCAGCTTCAGAAGACGCTTTCGAAATCGACACCGTAACGGGCGACGGCAACCAGCGCCTGAGTCCGGCTGGTCACCCCGAGCGCCTTGAAAACAGCGGTCGCGTGGATTTTCACGGTGCCTTCCGACAACTGCAACTGCTCGGCGATATCGCGATTCGACAGGCCACGCACCATGAGCGCCAGGACCTGGGCCTGACGATCGGTCAGACCGATTTCATCGGGGCGCACGCTGACCTTGGACGGCGGGACCGGCTTGGCGTCATCCAGACGGGCACCGACCTGTCCGCAGGGACGGAACAGGTTGCCGGCAAGGATTTCGCGCACCGCGGCAAGCAGCGCCTCGCCGGAGAAAGCCTTGGGAATGAAACCGGACGCACCGAGATTCATCACGCGCGTGATGGTCGGCGTGTCATCAAAGGCCGAAACCACGGCCACCGGCATCGCCGGGTAGCGGCGGCGCAGGATGTCGAGACCGGCAAAACCGTCAATGCCGGGCAAGGCCAGGTCAAGCAGGACCAGATCGAATTCACCTTCGCCATCGAGCACGTTGAGCGCCGACTCAAAATCGGCCGCCTCGAAGACCTGCGCCCCCTCCTCAATCTGCCCGAGCAGGCGCACCAGACCTTCGCGCACCAGAGCATGATCTTCCACGACAAGTAACTTCAGCATTCTGACCCCCTTATCAACGGGCGCTAATTTAGCATTTTGCATGACGAAGTGGTTTAAGATGATGAAATCCACCCCGAGGAGAGAGACATGGCAAACGATCAAAACAACGACCCGCTCGGCTTCATGCGCAACATGTGGGGCAACATGGGCTTTTCGCTGCCGGGCATGGTGGCACCGACTTTCGACGTCGACGAACTCGACAAGCGGATCAAGGACATGAAGGCGGTCGAAGGCTGGCTGCGCATGAACCTGTCGATGCTGCAAATGACCATCCAGAGCCTGGAAATGCAGCGCACGACGGTGTCGACCGTACAGGCCATGGGCCAGATGGCAAGCGAAGCCGCCAAATCGATGAGCGCCGGTGCACCGGAAGAAGCGCCAGCGGTCGACCCGGCCCAGGGCGGCTTTTCCGAAGCCGCAATGTGGCCCTGGCAGATGATGCAGCAGATGCGCGAGCAACTTCAGCAGACTGCCGAAGCCGCCGCCCAGGCCACAGCCGAAGCGAAGCCGGCCGAAAAGCCGGCCAGCCGGCGCAGCAAGAAAGACTGATCAGCCGAGCAGATACGCTGCCCACAGGGGCAGCGTCAGCATGGAACCGAGCGTCGTCGCGGAAATCAGCCAGGCGACGCTCTTGCCATCGCCGCCCATGCGCATCGCCAGAATGTAGGCCGACGAAGCCGTCGGCAAGGCGGCAAACAACACCACCACCTGGTAATTGAGCCCGGCCAGCCCGAAGTACTGCCCGACAAAGACGGCAATCAGCGGCAGGGCAAGCAGCTTGACGGCAAGCAGCCACAGGGAAAAGCCGCGCACGCCGGGCGAACTCTCCAAGCGCAGCGCCGCACCAACGGCGATCAAGCCGAGCGCAATCGAGGCATCGGCCAGGCGGCCCAGAAATGCCTGTACCGGGGCCGGCGGCACGAAGCCGGCGAGATTGAGCAGGAAGCCGGCGAAGGTGCCCCAGATCAACGGATTGCGCGCCACTTCCCGCCACAGGCCGGATTCGCCATGGCGGGCCAGCATCCACACCGAAACCAGATTGACCACCGGCACGGCGGTGCCGACGATCAAGCCCATGGTGGCAATGCCCGGCGAACCGAACAGCATGCCGGCGACGGCCAGCGCGATGTAGGAATTGAAGCGGTAGCCGCACTGGAAGAGCGAGGCAAAGGTCAGCGGCGGCAGACGCGAAAACAGTTTCGGCAACAGGCCGAGCAGCATCGCCCCGGCCATCGCAATGAAAGCCGTGGCCAGCAGGGGAAGCGCCGCGCCGAGATCGAGCCGGGTCTTGATGATGGCGTTGATCAGCAAGGCCGGAAACAGGATGAAATAAACCAGCTTTTCGACCCCGTTCCAGAAATGGTCACCGAGATGCATCCAGCGCCGGATGGCGGCGCCAAGCAGGATCAGCGAAAAATCGGGAAGCAGGAGCAGGGCAGTGTTCATGCGGTCATTTTATGGCTTGCCACGCCCCGTACCAAAACACTTTGCCGCTTGACCTGCCCCGGCAAACCCGAAATACTCGCCGCCACAGGAGAAAAAAATGACTTTCGAATGGTGGATGTGGATTGTTGGCGGCATCACGCTGATCATCGCCGAACTCGCGATACCGGCTTTTTTCGTTATCTGGTTCGGGCTCGGTGCGCTACTCGTCGGCCTGCTCATGCTGCTGTTTCCTGAACTCACGGCAACCGCCCAGGTCGCCACCTGGACGCTGGCCTCGCTGGCGCTGGTCATCCTCTGGTTCAAGGTTTTCAAGCAGAGCTTTCAGAAGACCCGCATCGGCACCGCAGATGGCGAGGTCATCGGCGAAGTCGGCCTGCTGGTCGGTGCGGTTGCCCCCTTCGCGCGCGGCAAGGTGCGTTTCCAGCGCCCCCTGCTTGGTTCCGAAGAATGGGTTTGCATCGCCGATGCCGCCATCGCAGCCGGCGAACGGGTCCGTGTCGTAGCCGTCGAAGGCAGTTTTCTCAAGGTCAGCAAGGCTTAAGGAGTCGGAAAAATGGAATTCAGTGCCGGTTTTGTCGTCGTTCTCGCCCTTCTGGCCTTTGCTGTCGTCACCATCGCCAAGGGCGTGCGCATCGTGCCCCAGGGAGAGGAGTGGATCGTCGAACGCCTGGGGAAATACCATGGCACCCTCAAGCCTGGCCTCAACATCGTCATCCCCTACCTCGACAAGGTGGCCTACCAACTGGTCACCAAGGACATCATCCTCGACGTCCAGGAACAGGAAGTGATCACCCGCGACAACGCGGTGATCCTGACCAATGCCATCGCCTTCATCAAGGTCACCGATCCGGTCAAGGCGGTCTATGGCATTACCGATTTCTCCGAAGCGATCCGCAACCTGATCATGACCACGCTGCGCTCCATCGTCGGCGAAATGGAGCTCGACGAGGCGCTGTCCTCACGCGACAAGATCAAGGCCCGGCTGCGCGAAAGCATTGCCGACGAAGCGGTCGACTGGGGTTTGACGGTCAAATCCGTCGAGATCCAGGACATCAAGCCCTCGGAGTCGATGCAGCGCGCCATGGAAATGCAGGCCGCCGCCGAGCGCGAACGCAAGGCCGTGGTGATCCGCGCCGAAGGCGCCAAGCAGGCCGCCATTCTCGAAGCCGAAGCGCGCCTCGAATCGGCCAAGCGTGATGCCAACGCCCAGGTCATGCTGGCCGAAGCCTCGGCCGAGGCAATCCGCCGCATCACCGCGGCGATCGGCGACCAAACCGGGCCGATGTCCTACATGCTCGGTGAAAAATACATCCAGGCTCTGGAACGCATGGGCGAGAAAGACAACGCCAAGGTCGTCGTGCTGCCGGCCGATCTGCAGGAAGCGGTGCGCGGCCTGTTCGGGCGGGCCAGCGGGCGCTGAGCGGCGAGGGCCGCCCGCCCCGCCTAGGCGACTGAAACTGCGCCGAGAGCGACCAGGCGCGCGATTTCCACGCTCGACAGCCCAAGATCCAGCAGACGCTGCTGCGTATGCTCGCCGAGCAGCGGCGGCGGACTCTGAATACTGCCAGGCGTACGGGAAAAGCGCGGCGCCGGTGCCGGCTGGCGCACGCCGGCAATATCGACAAAGGCCTCCCGCGCCTGATTGTGCGGATGCAACGGTGCGTCCTGCATGGACAGGACCGGCCAGACACAATCATCGGTGTCGTCGAACACTTGCTCCCAGTGGGCGCGCGGCGCACTGGCAAAGATTGCAGCCAGGCGCTGCTTCATGACCGGCCAGCGCATCGTATCGTATTGCTGTCCGCCGAAATCTGGATCACTCGCCAGCCCCAGCCGCTCGATGAAAGCCCGGTAAAACTGCGGCTCGAGCGGACAGACGCTGATCCACTGCCCATCGGCACAGGCGTATACGTCGTAAAACGGGGCGCTCGAATCAATCGCGCACTTGCCCTGCCACTCGCCCAGCGCATCAAGGTTGAATAAGCCGTGAGCAAGCACCGCAGCCCCCTCGCACATCGCGGCGTCGATGACCTGCCCCTGGCCGCTGCTACGGGCCTCGATCAGCGCACAGGCAATTCCCCAGGCGAGCATCAGTCCACCACCACCCATATCGCCGATCAGGGTCGGCGGGGCCCACGGCGCGCCGCCATGGCGCCGCCCGGTATCCAGCACGCCGGCCAGTGCCGCGTAATTTGCATCATGGCCAGCCCGGGCGGCAAGCGGACCGCTTTGGCCCCAACCCGTCATGCGGCCGTAGATCAGACGCGGGTTGAGCGCCAGACAGGTGTCCGGCCCGAAACCCAGTCTTTCCATGACGCCGGGACGAAACCCTTCAATCAGCACGTCGGCCTCGCCAATCAGCTGCATGACCAGGGCCTTGGCTTCCGGATTCTTGAGATCGATACACAGGGATTTCTTGCCACGATTGGCTACCGCCTTGCGTCCGCCACCGAACAGTTGCGAGGCGAACGTGCCTCCGGCCCGCTCAAGCAGCGTAACTTCCGCCCCCATGTCGGCAAGCAGCATGCCGCAGAATGGACCGGGACCGATCCCGGCAAACTCGACGACCTTGATGCCGGCCAGCGGCCCCGAACCGCTCACGGCTCGCAAACGCCGAGCAGGTCGGCTTCGAGTTCGATTTCCATGCCTTTTTCCAGCTTGCGGTCGATGAAATTGCCGCGATAGAGACGACCGGCACTGGCCATCTTGACGGCATGCGGCGTCTCCCAGCTGTCTACGCGGATACGCACGACGCCGAGCTGTTCGTCGCGTTCGGGCACATTGGGCGAGACGCAGGGATAGGCCAGCGCATGCCGGTTGAATTCATCACGGCTGTATTGCTTCATGCTCTTGCCCGGCACCTGCGGGCAGACGCCGAGATGACGCGTGCGCACCTCGGCAGAGATGACCTTGCCCTTCAGGTAGAAAACCGGCTCGGTCACTACCCAGCCACTGCCACCCTCTTCGTAGATGACACAACTACCGGCTTGCAGGAGCTCGGGCTGCTTGAACAACAGGCGGGCCGACGGCCGCAGCGCCGTCTCTTCGGCCAGGGCCGGCGTTGCCAGCAGGGCCAGTACAACAAGGAATGATTTCATGGGAAATGCCCGGTCAATAGACCCGGCTATCTTCAATCACCTTGCCGTCATTGGGCAAGCCCCCCGGCGTACTAAAGAGCACTTCGCCACGCAACTTGGTGACTTCGCGCAGGCTGGCGACCAGCGCCTTGTCCAGTTCGGGATTGCCCAGCGCGGTTTCGCAATGCAGCACCATGCGATCCTGGCCGCCCGGATTGTCCACCACCAGACGCATGCGGCCGATTTCCGGATGCCGCTTCGCGAGATCGGCCACCTGCTCGGGATGCACGAACATGCCCTTGACCTTGGTCGTCTGATCGGCCCGGCCGAGCCAGCCCTTGAGCCGGATATTGCTGCGCCCGCAAGGCGAGCGACCGGGCAGGATGGCGGAAAGGTCGCCGGTTGCGAAGCGGATCAGCGGATAGTCGGGGTTGAAGGTGGTCACCACGACCTCGCCGACTTCGCCCGGTGCCACCGGGTCGCCGGTACCGGGCCGGACGATCTCGACGAGCAACTCCTCTTCGACGACCAGGCCTTCTTCAGCCTCGGTTTCGTAGCCGATGGCGCCGATATCGGCCGTCGCATAGCACTGGCGCACGCTGATGCCGCGCTGGCGCAGCCAGTCGCGCGTCACGCCCGGCAGCGCCTCACCGGAGACGCAGGCCTTGCGCAGGAAGCTGATATCCGCCCCCAGTTCCTCGGCCTTCTCGACAATGATGCGCAGGAAGGACGGTGTGCCGACATAGCCTTCCGGCTTCAGATCGATCATCGCCTGCACCTGCTGTTCGGTCTGCCCGGTACCGCCGGGAAACACGGCGCAACCGAGCTTCCTCGCCCCGCCCTCGAAAATGAAGGCGCCCGGCGTGAAGTGATAGGAAAAGCAGTTATGGATCAGGTCGCCATCGCGAAAACCGGCCGCGTACAGCACGCGCGCCATGCGCCAGGGATCGATGTCCTTGCCCTGGATTTCGTAGATCGGCCCGGGCGAAGCAAAGACACGCTTCGCCTTGTGCCGCGGCAATGAATTAAGGCCACCGAAGGGCGGCGTCTTTTTCTGCAAGTCGATCAGGTCGCGCTTGCGGGTCAACGGCAGTCTGGCGAGCGCCTCGCGCGTCGTGCACTCATAGGGATTCACCCCGGCCAGCGCCTGGAAATAATAATGCGTCGTTTCCTTGGCATGCGCCACCTGGCGCGCCAGCTTGTCCATCAGATCGGCCTCGCGCTCATCCGGATCGCGGGTTTCCAGCGGATCGTAGTAACTCATCTTGGTTTTCTCCGTTTTTGCGCGGTCGACCGTAGGAATTGCCTTTGGTGACTATCAAGCACAGTTGAAGCTGCGGCATTTCGCCCCCCAACCCCTCCCCGGCCCTCCCCTTGTCAGGGGAGGGAGCTCGTTCCGGTCTGATCGGGGTTTGCTCCTCCCCTGACAAGGGGAGGCTGGGAGGGGTTTGAAGCGCCCCAAAATCGTGAACAGTCCGTTACGACAACCACCGCTTTCTTCTGCGATAGTGTTTGACATCCTTGAAGGATTTTCTTCCCGCCGAGGAGAGGCCAAGGTAAAACTCCTTCACATCCTCGTTCGTTCTGAGATCCTCGGCATCCCCCTCCATCACCACCCGCCCGTTTTCCAGGATGTAGCCAAAGTCCGCATATTTCAGCGCGACCATGGTGTTCTGCTCCGCCAGCAAGAAGCTGACGTTCTCGCGCGAATTCAGGTCCTTCACAATCTCGAAGATCTCTTCGACGATCTGCGGTGCCAGGCCCATCGACGGTTCGTCGAGCAGGATCATTTCCGGCTTGGCCATCAGGGCGCGGCCGATCGCACACATCTGCTGCTCGCCGCCCGAGGTGTAGCCTGCCTGCGAGGTGCGCCGCGTCTTGAGGCGCGGGAAGTAGTGATAGACCTTCTCCAGGCTGTCCTTGAGTTCGGCCCGCGAGATCGAGCGCGTGTAGGCACCGGTCAGCAGGTTTTCCTCGATCGAGAGGTGGCCGAAGCAGTGCCGCCCTTCCATGACCTGGATGACGCCGCGCTTGACCAGTTCGTTCGGGGTCAGCTGGTCGATGCGTTCGCCCTTGTATTCGACCGAGCCCTTGGTCACGTCGCCGCGTTCGGCATGCAGCAAGTTGGAGATGGCTTTCAGCGTCGTCGACTTGCCGGCGCCATTGGCGCCGAGCAGGGCAACGATTTTCCCCTTGGGGACATTCAGCGACACGCCCTTGAGCACCAGGATCACGTGGTCGTAGATGACCTCAATGTTGTTGATGGCAAGGTAGTTATCGGCGGCGGTAGTGGTTTGTGTGTTCATGGCAGTCCCGGTGTTCAGGATCGAGGATCGAGGGGCTAGAGCTGTTAGCTATGGTTCGCGCGCCAGCGGCGCGCAAGCTTTGGCTCGATCCTCGATCCTGAATCCTCGATCCTTACTTCTCCTTGGAGCAATCGCGCGGCGTGATGCCCTTTTCCTTGGCGTACTGCTTGGCAGAGGCCTGGAACAGCGGGTGGATCAGCGCCTTGTTGCCCTCGATCCAGCCGGAGATCGGCACCCACTTGGCGCCATCCCATTGCTGGATCTTCACCTTGCCCGAACCTTCGTGGTTGTCGCAGGAGGTCTTGATTTCCGGCAGCAGGTCGGTGGCACCCAGCGCTTTCAGGCGGGCATCGTTGATGTTGAGGTTTTCCAGCGCCCAACGCGTCTGCTCACCGGTCAACGCCTTGCCCTTGCCATATTTCTCCTGCCCCTTGCGAATCGCCTCGACCGACAGCACCGCTGCCGACACGCCACGGTTGTAGAGGATGGTGCCGATCTTGGCCTTGTCCTGCAGGTTGCCCTTGCCGGCGCCATAGACCACCTTCTCGATGTCGGCGATCACCGGCACCTGCTTGCCGGCGACGTTCCAGGTCGCCGCCATGTAGCCCTTGGCGGCATCGCCGGCCGGCACGACGTCTTCTTCGGAGCCGGTCCACCACGAGCCGATCATCTTGTCACGCGGGTAGGCCACCTTCTGGGCGGCCTTCAATGCCGTCTGGTTCATCACGCCCCAGCCCCAGAACACGACGAAGTCCGGCTTTTCCTGGCGGATCTTCAGCCACTGGGCACCCTGCTCGTTGCCCGGGTGGGCGACCGGAATCTGCACCAGCTGGAACTTGTTCAGCGCGGCTTCGGCTTCCATCGCAATGATGGCTTCCTTGCCATAGGCGGAGTCGTGATAGAGGTAAACGATCTTCTTGCCCTTGAGATCGCCGCCCATTTTTTCCTTGACGAACTTGACGATGGCCGAGGCCTGCATCTGGTAGGTCGTGACCAGCGGGAAGGCATAGGGGAAGACCGAACCGTCGACGGCATCGGTGCGACCGTAACCCATCATGGCGAGCGGCAGCTTGTCCTGCGCCGATTTGTCGATCAGGGCATAGGAAATGCCGGTGGACATGGTGTGGATCGGACCGGCCGACTTGGCCGCCTTACCCTTGAGGCGCTCATAGCACTCGACGCCCTTGGCGTTGTTGTACTCGGTTTCGCATTCCTCGTAGGTCAGCTGGACGCCATTGACGCCCTTTTCCTTCAAATTGACATAGTTCAGGTAGTCGATGAAACCACCGTAAAAGGACTGACCGTTGGCACCGTAAGGGCCGACGCGGTAGCCGGGAATCGGGAAGAACTGCTCTTCGGCAGCGGCTGCGCCTTGCGAGAGCATGGCCAGGGAAAGCGCAACAACACTCAGGGCGGGTTTGAAGCTTTTGATCATGGTTTTGTCTCCTCTAATTATTGAATTTCAGACCTTCCCGCATCAATGGGGGAAAGGCCACAGGCGCAACTTTTCCTTCGCGATCTGCCACAAGCGGGCCAACCCGTGCGGCTCGACGATCAGGAAAAACATGATCAGCGCCCCGAACACCAGAATCTGGATGTGCGACACGGTAGCGCTGGAAAACGGCAGGCCGAACAGTTCGGCAAAAAACGGCAGGGCAACGTCGAGAAAGATCGGCAGCAGCAGGATGAAGGCGGCGCCGAGGAAACTGCCCATGATCGAACCGACACCGCCGATGATGATCATGAACAGGATCTTGAAGGACATGTCGAGCGAGAAGCCGTCCGGTTCGACCGAACCAAGGTAGCAGAAGGCATAGAGCGCGCCGGCCACGCCGCAGTAGAAGGAGCTGATGGCAAAGGCGAGCAGCTTGGTCGGCATCAGCTTGATGCCGATCACCGACGCTGCCACGTCCATGTCGCGCACCGCCATCCAGGCCCGGCCGGTGGTCGAGCGCACCAGGTTCTTGGCGGCCAGCGCCATGACGACGACGATGCAGAGCACAAGCAGGTATTTCTCGACCGGCGTGGTCAGTTCGTGACCGAAGATGATCAGTTGCTGCGTCGAAATCACGCCGGACGACGAGTTGTTCGACAGCCACGGGAACTTGGTCAGGCACCAGACGATGAAAAACTGCGCCGCCAGCGTCGCCACCGCGAGGTAAAAGCCCTTGATGCGCAACGAGGGCAAGCCGAACAGGATGCCGACGCCGGCAGCGGTCAACCCCGCCAGAGCAAAGGAAACCAGGATGGGAATGCCTTCGACGCGCAACTGGAAGTTGTAGGCGGCGTAGGCGCCGACCGCCATGAAGGCGGCGGAACCGAGCGACAACTGGCCGGCATAGCCGGTCAGGATGTTCAGCCCGAGCGCGGCGAGCGCGAAGATCAGGAAGGGAATCAGGATGGCCGAGAACCAGTATTCGCTGGCAAACATCGGCACCCCGAGAAAGGCGACGGCAAGCAGCACGAGCACGCCGATCCGGTCCTGGCGGATCGGAAAGAGCTGCTGGTCGGCGGCGTAGGTGGTCTTGAATTGACCGGCTTCACGGTAAAGCATGTTGTTCTATCCTCTCTTACACGCGGTCGATGTGCTTCTCGCCAAACAAGCCTTCCGGCCGGACAAGAAGGAACAAAAGAGCCAGCACATAAGGGAACCAGCCTTCGATGCCGCCGAAATTGCCGCCGAACAGATCCTGCATGACCGGCGGGATGTAGATTTCCGCCAGCTTTTCCGAGGCGCCGATGATCAGGCCGCCGACGATGGCCCCCGGCACCGAGGTGAAGCCGCCAAGGATCAGCACCGGCAGCGCCTTGAGTGCAGTGAAAGTGAGCGCAAACTGCACGCCATTGCGGGCGCCCCACATCATGCCGGCGACCAGGGCGACAAAACCGGCCACGCCCCAGACGATGGCCCATATGTGCTGCAGCGGGATGCCGATCGACAGCGCTGCCTGATGGTCATCCGCCACCGCACGCAGGGCCCGGCCGATGCGGGTGTACTGGAAGAACAGGGCGAGTGTCGCGACCAGCACCGCGGCCACACCGGCTGCCACGAGGTCGAACTTGGAGATCACCATGTTCCAGTTGTCGAGAATCCAGGGAATCGGCTCATCGACGATGCCCAGTTCCAGCGCGCGCGGATCGCTGCCGAAAATCATCGGCGCCAGGCCCTCGATGAAGAAGGCGAGACCGATGGTCGCCATGAACAGTGAAATCGGCGGCTGGTTGACCAGTTTGCGCAGCACGAACTTTTCGGTGGCAATGCCGAACAGGGTCATGATCGCGAAGGCAAGAATGATCGCCAGCCACAGTGGCGCACCCTTCTCGATACAGCCGACGACGGACAGCGCCGCCATGTAGACCATCGCGCCCTGGGCAAAGTTGAAGACGCCCGAGGCCTTGTAGATCATCACGAAACCGAGGGCGACCAGGGCGTACATGACACCGCTGAGCAGACCGCCGATCAATACTTCCAGAAAGAAATTCATCTCGCCCGCTCCTCAGTGACCAGCGCCCAAATAGGCCTTGATCACGTCCTCGTTGTTTTTCACTTCATCCGGTACGCCGTCGCCGATCTTCTTGCCGTAGTCGAGCACGACGACGCGGTCGGAGATGTCCATGACGACGCCCATGTCGTGCTCGATGAGCACGATCGTCGTCCCGAACTGGTCATTGACGTCGAGGATGAAGCGGCACATGTCCTGTTTCTCTTCGACGTTCATGCCGGCCATCGGCTCGTCGAGGAGCAGCATCGACGGCTCGGCAGCCAGCGCGCGACCGAGTTCGACACGCTTTTGCAGGCCGTAGGGCAGTCGACCGACCGGCGTCTTGCGGATGTGCTGGATCTCGAGAAAGTCGATGACCTCTTCCACCTTCTTGCGGTGTTCGAGCTCTTCGTTCTTCGCCCGGCCAAACCACAGCGCGTGCTCGATGAAGTTGGCCTTCATCTTGGTGATGCGCCCGGTCATGATGTTGTCGAGCACCGTCATGCCCTTGAACAACGCGATGTTCTGGAAGGTGCGCGCGATGTTTTGCTGCGCCGCCATGTGCGGTTCCATCTTCTTGCGCTCGTTGCCGTGCCAGAAAATTTTGCCTTCCTGCGGGTGATAGACACCGTTGATGACATTGAGCATCGAGCTCTTGCCGGCGCCGTTCGGACCGATGATGGCGCGGATTTCGTGCTCGCGGACGTTGAACGAGATATCAGTCAGCGCCTTGACGCCGCCGAAGCGCAGGGAAATGTTCTGCAGGTCGAGAATGACCTCGCCGATTTTCTTGCTCATGCCGGCAACCTCACCACGAAATAGGTCACCGCATAAATGAAGGCCGAGACCAGGAGAACCGAGGCGAACGAAAAGATGATCTCGCGCCGGCTGGCCTCGCTCTGCCGCTGTACGGCGCCAGCCTGGAAATTATTGCGTGCTGTCATGTCAGGCCACCTTTTGTACTATCGGGAAGGTTTTCGCATCGAGAATCTTCAGGTCGGCGGAAATCTTGCCGCGTCGACCGTCCTCGAACTTGACCTCGGTTTCGATGAACTGGTTGCTCTTGCCCGCGTAGAGGGCGTCGATCAGCACCTTGTATTTTTCGGCAACGAAATTGCGCCGTACCTTGCGGGTTCGGGTCAGCTCATCATCGTCCGGATCGAGTTCCTTGTGCAGGACGAGGAAACGGTGGATCTGCGAATCGGCCACCATGCTGTCATGTACCAGATCGGCATTGATCTGTTCGACGCATTCGCGGATCAGCTCGAGCACTTCCGGCTTGCCGGCGAGGTCGGCATAGCCGGCATAGGAAATCCCGCGCCGCTCGGCCCAGTTGCCAACCGCGCCGACATCGATATTGACGAAGGCGCAGACCATGTCGCGGTCGTGACCGAAACAGACGACTTCCTTGATGTGCTGGAAGAACTTCAGCTTGTTCTCGATGTAGTTGGGCGCGAACATCGCACCGTTCGACAACTTGCCGACGTCCTTGGCGCGGTCGATAATTTTCAGGTGACCATCCTCGTCGAGGAAGCCGGCATCGCCGGTCATGAAATAGCCGTCGGCGTTGATCGACTCGGCTGTCGCATCCGGGCGCTTGTAGTATTCCTTCAACAGCATCGGGCCCTTGACCAGCACCTCGCCATTGTCGGCAATCTTTATTTCGACGCCGGGCGCCGGTTGACCGACCGAATCGAACTTGATGTGGCCATCCGGCTGCAGGCAGACGTAGGCGCAGGTTTCGGTCTGGCCGTAGAACTGCTTCAGGTTGATGCCCATCGAACGGTAGAAACGGAACAGCTCCGGCCCGATCGCCGCGCCGGCCGTATAGGCGACACGGATGCGGCTCATGCCGAGCACATTGCGCAGCGGACCGTAGACCAGCAGGTTGCCCAGCCAGTACTGCAGCCGGTCACCCAGGCCGACCGACTTGCCGTCGAGGATGTCGGCGCCGCAGCGCTTGGCCACCGCCATGAAGTGGTGGAACATTTTCTGTTTCAGCTTGCCGGCATCTTCCATGCGGATCATCACCGAGGTGAGCAGGCTTTCGAAGACGCGCGGCGGGGCGAAATAGCAGGTCGGGCCGATCTCGCGCAGGTCGGACATCACGGTGTCGCCGGACTCCGGACAATTGATCGTGAAGCCGGCAACCATCGCCTGCGCATAGGAAAACAGGTGATCGCCGACCCAGGCCATGGGCAGGTAGGACAGGATGTCGCCGTCGGCACCGAGCTTGTCCACCTGCACACCGCCCTGGGCAGCCGCGATGAAGGCCGCGTGCGTCTGACAGACGCCCTTCGGCTTGCCAGTCGTGCCCGAGGTGTAGAGCATCACCGAGACGTCGTCGTAATGCCCCTGCTCGACTTCGGCATTGAGGAAATCGGCGTGATTGCGGTCATGCACGCGGCCCATTTCCATGAGTTCATGGATGTCGTGCAGGAAAGGCTGGTTGTAATGCCGCATGCCGCGCGGATCGTCGTAGATGATGTGGGCGAGGTCAGGCACCTGGTCGCGCACTTCGAGCATTTTGTCGACCTGCTCCTGATCCTCGACGACGACGAAGCGGATGCCGGCGTCCTGCAGCACGAACAGCATCTCGCCGGCCACTGCATCCTGGTAGAGCGGTACCGGCACGCCACCCAGACATTGGGCAGCGCTCATCATCATGTAGAGATGCGGCCGGTTGTCGCCGATGATCGCCAGGTTGTCGCCGCGCTTGAAGCCGAGCGCGGCCAGGCCACAGGCCAGCGCACGCACGCGCTCGGCCACGTCGAGCCAGGTCCACGTTTGCCAGATGCCGAGATATTTCTCGCGCATCGCCGGCGCCTGCGGACGGACCTGGGCATGATGGAACAACAGCCGCGGGAAGGTATGCAAACCGTCCACTGCGGCGAAATTCGCCTGCTTGGGCATTTCTTGTCTCCTCCGCCGCGACTCATTGTTCGCGGTCTAACGTTCGTTTGACTCATTGGGCTACTGCTGCCTTACGCAGACCTTGCAACAGGACAGTCAATGCACCGATAGTCGCGAGCCAGTGTATGCAAGCCCCCGACGTATAATTGTCATCCTGCGGACAATCCGGAAAATAAATTGAAAAATGCTGAGGAACTGCTGCGCACCTCGCTCTGGGGGCAAGCGCTGAGCGCCGAGGAAATGGAACGCGCCCTGGCCGGCACGACCGAACGGACTTTTGCCGCCGGCGCCTTCATCTGCATGAAGGGCGAACCGGTCGATTACTGGATGGGGCTGATCGACGGCCTGGGCAAGATGGCCAGCCACTGGACCACCGGCAAGACCACTTCGCTGACCGGCATCAGTTCCGGCGCCTGGTTCGGCGAAGGCTCGATGCTCAAGCGCGAGCCGCGTCGCTACGACGTCATGGCAATCCGCGAGAGCCGCGTCGCCTTCATGAACCGCAACACCTTCAACTGGTTGATGGATCACAGCATTCCGTTCAACCGTTACCTGATCGCACAACTGAATGAACGTCTCGGCCAGTTCATCGGCATGATCGAAAACGAGCGCATGCTCGATACCGACGCGCGCATCGCCCGCGGTTTGGCCGCCTTGTTCAACCCGGTGCTCTATCCGGGCACCAACCGCCTGCTGCAGATTTCCCAGGAAGAACTCGGCTACCTCGCCGGCGTCTCGCGCCAGCGCGCCAATCAGGCGCTCAAAGTGCTGGAAGATGCCGGTCTGGTACGCAGCGAATACGGCGGCATCAACGTGCTCGACCTCGAAGGTCTGCGCAGCTTCGGCGATTGATCCACAGCGGTCGACTGGCCCAAAAGGGCAAAAATCAGTTCTCGTCCAGCCAGTTCAGCAAGGTGGCGTAAAGCACGTCCGGATCAACCGGTTTGCCGATATGGTCGTTCATGCCGGCATCGAGACAGGCCTGCCGGTCTTCGGCAAAGGCATTGGCGGTCATCGCCAGGATCGGCAAAGCCGCCCGGCCCGGCATCTGGCGAATCAGCCGGGTGGCGTCCAGGCCGCCCATGACCGGCATCTGGACATCCATCAGGACCAGCGCAAAATCCTCGCTGCGCACACGCTCGACGGCTTCCGCGCCATTGGCCGCCAGTTCGACGCGCAGGCCGGCAGTGAGCAGCAATTCCTCGGCCACTTCCTGATTGATCGGCTCATCCTCGACGAGCAGCACACAACGCCCGCCATGAAGCCGGGCAATCTGATCCTCAAGCGGCACCTGCGCCGCAATACCATCCAGACTGGCTGGATGCGGCAGGCATTTTTCCAGACGGGCAGTCAGCCAGAACAGGCTGCCGCCGCCTTCGCTGCTGATCACGCCGACATCACCCCCCATCAACCGGGCCAGGTGACGGTTGATCGCCAGACCAAGACCGGTGCCGCCGTAGCGCCGGGTAATCGAACCATCCGCCTGGGTAAAGGCCTGGAACAACTGCGCCTGCTGCTCGCCGTTCATGCCGATGCCCTGATCCTGAACCTCCAGACGCAGCATGACGTGACTGCCTTCATCCCGGTCGACCGTCGCACGCAGGGCAATTTCACCGTGCTCGGAGAACTTGATCGCATTGCCGACAAAATTGAGCAACGCTTGGCCAATGCGTACCGAATCGCCGCGCAACAAGGCCGGCACGTCGGGGGCAATCGAGGAGGTCAGACGCAGCCCCTTGCTGCCCGCCCGCTCATCGAGCATGGACAGCGTCTGCGCCAGCACCTCGACCGGTGAAAACTCGCGCTCTTCCAGCGCCAGCCGGCCCGCCTCAATTTTCGACAGGTCGAGAATGTCATTGATGACATCAAGCAAATGGCGCGCCGAATCACTGACCTTGGCCAGCCGGTCCTGCGCCTTCGGATCGGCAACATCGCGGCGCAACAGGTGTGTCAGGCCGATGATGGCATTCATCGGCGTGCGGATTTCGTGGCTCATGTTGGCCAGGAAGGAACTCTTCGCCCGGCTGGCGGCTTCCGCGGCATCCCGAGCCTGGGCGAGTTCGGCCGTACGCGACTGGACCAGCGCTTCGAGATGGTGCCGGTAGTGCTCAAGCTCGGCCTCGGCCTGCTTGCGTGGCGTGATGTCGGTGGAAATGCCGCACAGCGCATAGATCCGTCCATCCGGCTCGCGCAGCGGCACCTTGATCGAGAGAAAGGCGCTGGTAATCGCACCGTCGGCCGTGGTGTTAACCTCCTCCTCGACGACGCGTTCGCCATTTTCGAGCACACGACTGTCATTAGTCCGGATATTGGCTGCCGTCGCTGCATCAAAGAAGCTCGAATCATCATGGCCGACAATTTCATCCATCGCCTTGCCGAACAACTGGCGCACGGAACCGTTGGCATACTGATAACGATAGTCGCTACCCTTGATGTAGATATAGGCTTCGACACTGTCCAGGATGACCCCCTGGCGGTACTCGCTCTCGCGCAGGATCTCGGCCTGCAGCTGGTTTTGCCGGTGGTAGCTGAGGAACAGCTTGTTCGACCAGCGCGAGAACAGGAAGGAACCGATCACGCCGAGCAGCAAGGCCCCCAGGGTCACCAGCAGAAAACGCAACAGACGCTCGCTGCCACCTTCTTCGTAACGGCTCTTTTCGCTGGCCACGATGGCCTGCAATTCATCGTCAAAAGTCGTGGCCACCAGCGTCCAGCCCCACGGTTCGACTGTCTTGACCAGTGCCGTCTTGGGCGCGGGAAGACCGGTTTCCGGGTTCAGCCACTCATACGTGGCAAAGCCGCCACCCGCTTGCGCCAGCTTGTGCAGCTTTTCCAGGCTGGCGCCATGCGGTGCCGGCATGTCTTTGTAGTTCAGGCCCTCCAGTTGGGGATAGCCCGGCAACAGCAGGCTGCGCCCCTCCCGATCCAGTAGCCCGATATAGCCACTGCTGCCGAAGCGCAACGCACGCAAACGGGCGATCGCCTCCTTCTGCTGCAACAATTCCCATTGATAGGTGTAGTCACCGGCGCCGATCAGCCAGCCGTAAGGCGCGAAATAACGGACGTAGGCCAGTTTTTCCGCCATCTGCTTCGGATCATCCGGGCGATACCAGCGGTAGCGCGAGAAGCCTTCGCCACGCGGCTTCTGTGCCGCCTCGATCAGGCCGCGCATGATGTAGTGCCCGGTATCGTCGCGATTGTCGAGCAGGGTCTTGCCTTCCATCTGCGGCGCGGTCGGCAGCAGGATGAACTGGCCCTGCATGTCGTCGATGAAGTAATAGCCGCGCCCATCATAGAAGCGCACCGGACGCAGCGCTTCTATGATCAGGCGCTTGACCTCGGCAGCCGAGTGGTTCTTCGATTCGCGGGCGTAAATGGCCTCGACCATCTGCATTGCCGTATCGACCTGCTCGGTGATGCTCTTGCGCAGCACCGACTCGGTCCGCGAACGGGTGAACTCGATGAAGCTCTGGGCACTTGCCATCTCGGCCGTCAGACGGCTGTGAATCTGGCTCTTGGCACGCTGCTCGATACGGTCCAGGGAGGCGCTTTGCTCGCCAAGATGCTGCCAGGAAAAGAAGGCACTCAAGGACAGCGTCAGCACGAGGACAATCAGCAAGGTCCCCAGCAGATGGATACGCGGTACGGTCTTCTCGTCAGCTGTCAGTTGCAAAACGTCGCTCGCCTAATACTTTGGTAATAGTTTCGCTATTGTATGCGTCTTTTCATCCAGCCACCGCGACCGCAAAAAATCTGCCGAACCGTTCTTCCCGAACGTCTCCCGAGCACTGCGCGAGAAGCACCCCGACCTGGCTTTACCGGCAAGCACTGAAATGCCTTTGACATGCAAGTAGCAGAGAATTAGGCTGACAGCAGCCGGCCGCATGCCGGCCCGCCTTCCCCGATGCGATCACGCATCGGCCATGAGCACAGGAGAAACCCATGTTGCGTCATATCACCCTTACTCCCCTGGTCACGCCCTTGCGCCGCGGCCTTCTCTTCATCCTGACCGGCTGCACCGGCCTGGTCATGGCGGCACCACCATTGCCGGCCCTGAATATCGACGTCAGCCAGACCTCGGTTTCCGGCATATCCTCGGGCGGTTTCATGGCCGTGCAATTCCAGGTTGCGCACGCGTCGACCGTCAGGGGCGCCGGCATCGTCGCCGGCGGTCCCTATGCCTGTGCGCAGAACAACGTCCTGACCGCGGTCGCCAAGTGTTCATGCACCGGCGAACCCAGCGTTCCCTGCCAGGTCAGCGAAAACAGCGCCGCCGTACCGGAGCTGGTGAGCGCCACCCGCCACCTGGCTGAGCAAAACAAGATCGATTCGCCCGCGAAAATTGCCCAACAAAAAGTGCTGATCCTCGCCGGCCGCAAGGACACCCTCGTCCCGCTGGCAATTGCCGATCAGCTCGCCGCTTACTACGCGGCCCTCGGCCTGCCCGCCGCCAACCTGTCGCGCGTCACGCTGGACAACGCTGCCCACACCATGCCGACACCCGATTACGGCATCGCCTGCGCCAAACAGGATGAGCCCTACATCGGCAAATGCCGCTATGACAGCGCCAGGAACATCCTGAGCTGGATCTACGGTCCGCTCAAGGCCGCATCAACGAAAGCCAGGGGGCGCCTCATCGAATTCGACCAGCGCGGCTACCTGCCGGCCGGGCAGCAAGGCCTGTTTTCCTGGCATGGCGGCATGGACAACAGCGGCTGGCTCTACGTCCCGAACAGTTGTGCCAAGGGCGAGCCCTGCCGCCTGCACATCGCCCTGCACGGCTGCAAGCAGGGTCAGAGCTACCTGCCATTGCAGGCACCGGCGGGCGGCGGTCTCTACTACGGCACGACCTTCGTCAGGAACAGCGGCTACAACCGCTGGGCCGACAACAATCACCTGGTCATCCTCTACCCGCAGGCGGTGTCGATCCCGCTACAGAACCCGAATGGTTGCTGGGACTGGTGGGGCTACAGCGGCGCCGATTACGCCAACCAGAATGGCGTGCAGATCCAGACCCTGAAGGCGATGGTCGATCGCCTGGGCGCCGGCGCCCGCCCCTGAGCAGCAAACCGGCCGGGAGAACCAGCTATTTCAGATAGCCCCAGCTCACCAGGCGGCTTTGCGAATACTCGGCTGCCTTGCCCTGCCGGTTCTGGCGCAGGTAGGCCGCATAGAAGCGGGCCGCTTCCTGACGGTTGCCCATGCCTTCCTGTGACACGCCTTTCAGGAAAGTGACCCCGGCATCGCCCGGCAGCAAGCGATCGTAACGTTCGAGATGCTCGTAGGCCGCGGCCGGATCGCGCTGCTGCAGCGCGAGCACGCCGACCAGCTTCTGCGCCTGCGCCTCCTGCGGATAGATTTTCGTCGCGGTGCGCGCATATTCCAGCGCTTGCGCATCCTTGTCCTGCATCGACAGCGCCTTGGCCAGCAGCAGATTGGCGGCATAGTCGCGCGGCGTCGCTTTCAGCGCCGTACGGAACTGCTCCTCGGCCTTGCCGTACTGCTTGCCGGCCATCGCCGTTTCGCCCTTCTGACACGCATCGATGCATGGCTTGATGCGGCGCAGGGCGGCCGTGCTGTCCATGAAGCGCTCTCGCCCCGGATCACGCTTGTTGCTGGCGGCGTATTTCTCCTCGGCGAGCTGGCGGGCGGTATCGCGCCGCTCGCTGCTCATCGGGTGCGTCGAGAACATCGTCTGCAGCATGCCGGGCGAACTCTTCTGCTGCTCGACCAGCAACTCCTGCAGGCCGACCATGCCATTCGCCGGATAGCCGGCGCGGACCATGTAGTCCTGGCCGAGCTGGTCGGCCTCGCGCTCGTTGTCGCGCGAATAGCTTGAGAGCAGCACGCTGGCCCCGAGCTGCGTGCCGAGATCGACCAGACCGCCATAACCGGCTGCCGTGCCGATCAGGTTGGCGCCGCTCATCGCAACCTGCGCCACCATCGCCTTGCCCTGGCGTTGCGCCGCATGCCGCGCATTGACGTGGCCCAGTTCATGACCGAGCAGACCGGCCAGTTCGGCCTCGTTGTCGAGTTCGACCAGGATGCCGCGCGTCACTCCCATCGCCCCGCCCGGGAAGGTGTAGGCATTGACGTAATTGGCATTGAGCACGCGATACGAATAAGGCATCTGCGGCCGATGCACGTTGGCATCCAGCCGGCGCCCGACGCTGCTCACATAGTCGTTGATCTGGGCATCCTGCACCGGCCCGAGATCCTGCGAGAACTGCTGCGGCGCGACCTTCTTGTCGACCGCCTTCTCCTCGTCCTCGTCCATGCCGACCAGGATGGAACCGCCGCCGACCGGCGAACTGGCACAACCGGACAGCGCCGCCGCGCCGAACAGGGCGAGCACCTGGCGCCGGGTCAGGCGATTGCGTTGCAGGCTCAAGGCAAGTTCGTCGAAATTCATCGTGGCCTCCGGAAATTGGCAAAGGGAATGGCGCCATTCTGCGACAAAACATTCGCCGCCGTCATGCCCACGGCGATGACATGGCCATGGCCCGGACGGTCAACCGCTTGCACGGGGCAAAATCGCGCCGGCCAGACCTCGCACTCGGCTACGCCGCAAACGCGAACCATTCCCATTAACCAGCAACTTGTTATACTTCGCACCACAAAACCGCTACCTCGCCCAGCCAGCCATGCCGCTTCCACGATGCAAGCCAGCCACGCAGAACTCAACCATCCGGAAGCTCTATGCATGTATCCATCCGCCGCATCGCTGGCAAAAAAATTACACTTCTGAGCGCGGCAATCATCGCGCTGCCCAACATCAATTCGGCACAGGCTCAGGAAAGCGACAACGCCCAGCAACTCCCGGCACTCACCGTCACCGAATTGCGCGTCAACGGAATGCGCCCGGAAACGGTCGAGGCCGGGACATTTCGCGGCGCAGACATCATGGACGTGCCATCAACGGTGAATGTCGTTACCCGCGAAACACTCGATCTGCAAGCGGCCGGCGGGCTTTACGACGCTTTGCGCAATACGGCAGGCGTCACGCGCCAGCAGAACGGCGGAGAAACCTGGGACCAACTGGTCATCCGCGGCATTGCTGTTGAAAACCGTACCAACTATCGGATCAACGGAGCGCTGCCTTACCTCAACTTTTCGCAAGTCCCTATGGAAAACAAGGAACGAGTTGAAGTTCTGAAAGGCACCTCGGCACTGTATTACGGTTTCACCTCGCCGGCCGGAGTCGTCAATCTAGTCACCAAAAGAGCCGGCAAAGAGCCGCTCACCAGCCTCGGTCTGAACTTCGACTCGAATGGCGGCACACTGGCGAGCATTGACCTCGGACGACGCTTTGGCGAGACCAACGAGTTCGGCTTGCGCATCAATGCAGCCGGCGGTCAGATCGGCAGTTATATGGATGGCGTCGATACCGGTGATCGACGTTTCTTTTCAGCCGCCTTCGACTGGCGTGTCAACTCGCGTCTAAAAATCCAGGTCGATTTTGAGTACGACTATCGCAATCTCACCGAACAAGCTGGCATCCAGTTGCCGACGGCAGTAAATGACAAAATCTCATTGCCGAAAAGCGTCGACCCGAGCAAGCTGATCGGCCCCGACTGGGCGACCTTTCGCGCCACCACCACCAATGCCCTCCTGCGTGCCGATTACGCGGTATCGGATCGCTGGATGCTAACCGCCGAGCTTGGCCATGCCCAGGTCGAGCGCAAACGGCAACTCGCTATTTTCCGTTTCACCAATGCAGCCTCTGTCGCTACCGGAGCCGGCAACATTCGCGGCAATTCGCAAGAAATGACCCTGAACTCCGACATGGCCCGCCTTGAGCTGGCCGGAAATATTGACACCGGTTCGCTGCGCCACGAGGTAACACTGGGTTCTTCCTACACCACTAAGGACCAAGGTGCGATCTATCAACAAACCTACAGTGTCTCCTCGCAAAACCTTTACAACCCCGGCGACATTTCGAACCAGGTAATCTGGAGTGCCACACCAAGCAGCCCCACCACGGCAGCTTATGAAACCCGCGATATCGGTTACTACGCCATCGACCGCATCGCGCTCGATGAACAATGGCAGCTTATCGTCGGAGTGCGCCATTCCCGTTACAACAGCAACCAGGGCGGCATCAGCTACGACCCAAGCAAGACTACGCCGCTAGCTGCCCTGATTTACCGCCCGCGGCCGGAACTATCGCTCTACGCGTCGTATTCCGAAGGACTGGAAGAAGGCGAAACGGCACCGGCCGGCACTGACAACCAGGGTAACCGAATGGCTCCCGGCATCAGCAAGCAGCAGGAAATCGGTGCCCGTTGGCTAAGCCCGAACGGCACCCTTTTTTCGGCGGCCCTGTTCGACATACTGCGCCCTGGCTACTACACCAACGCAGCCAACGTTTATACCGCCGATGGCCAGCAACACTACGCCGGACTCGAGATGTCCGCGCAAGGCAAGCTAACCCGGCGCCTCGGCTGGCAAGCCTCGGCGCTGTGGCTGGACCCGGAGTTTCGTAATATCGGCCCCGACTACAACGGCAAGTTGCCGGAAAACGCTGCGCGGCATACCAATAGCCTGTTTCTGAACTACGACCTGCCATTCGTGGCCGGACTATCGATCAACGCTGGCGCCTATCACACCGGTCGCCGCCCGGTTAACGATCGCAACCAAGCCTGGCTTGATGCCATCACGTTATACGGCGCGGGAGTGCGCTACACCACCCATATGTTCGGCAAGCGAAGCACTTGGCAGATGAACGTTGAAAACCTGACTGACGAACATTACTGGGCCGCCGCAGGTACCCGTCTTGCCGCGGGGGCTCCGCGCACGTTCAAGGCATCGATCAGGATCGACCTCTGAGGTACAGCCGTCGCGACTTGCTCAGGAGGTTCAGGCGCGGGGGCCAGCCCCCAACCCTCCCCCTGCTCCTCTTGCCCCTAAGGGCTTGGGGCAGGGCAGAGCAGCCGGTCATTCATCCGATCTCGACCCGGTTGCGCCCATCTTTTTTACCGCGGTAGAGCGCCTCGTCGGCACGGGCAACAATCATGTGCCAATTTTCCTCGGCGGCAAACTGGGCAATACCGAAGGTCATTGTGACGGGAATAGTCCGCCCCTCGAAGGAGTGATGGCTGCTCGCCACCAGTTCGCGCAAGCGCTCGACGATACGCGCCGCCAGCACGAGATCGGTATCGGGCAGCAGCAGGATGAACTCCTCGCCGCCCCAGCGGGCCACATAATCGTAGTCGCGCACCGCCCCTTGCAGCAGATTCGAAACACTCTGCAGAATATGGTCGCCGGCCGCATGGCCGTAGCTGTCATTGATCTTCTTGAAGAAGTCGATATCGCCCAATGCCAGCGTCAACGGGTGGCCGCCACGGCGACTGCGGGCGCATTCGCGTTCGGCAATCTCGGAAAAGCTGCGCCGGTTGAGCAGGCCGGTGAGCTGATCGGTACTGGCGATCCGGCGCAGGGCATCGCCCGATTTCTTGACCAGCAAGGCCTGCGCATACGACAGCCCGGCCAATAACAGACAGGCGCCGACCGTATTGATATGGCGCAGCGTTGCAAGAACGCCATCCTGCTGGGGGTAAAGCGGCTGTATATCGCGCAGCCAGATGTCACAAGCCAGGAAAAAGACAATGATCACGCCGGCATGCAGAAGCTTGAACACGAATGGCCGGTTCATGCTCGCAAAACCGGGCGGTATCGTCGCCAGCAGGTAATACTGGAAGCCCGCGTCAGCCCCCAGCATCCATACAGCGAGCAGCGCCTGCACAAAGACCAGCACCCAGATCAGGGATAGCAGCGGATTGTAGCGCTCCGGTTGATGCCGGCCCTTGCCGTGAATCCAGAGATCGAAAAGCAGACTGGCAGCGTAGCTCGCGACCAACGGCCACACCTGCAGATAAGCGAAGAGCAGGGCAAAGCCGATGTTAACGCCGGCAATATAGGGTCTGATCAGCAAGCCGAACTGATAAATGTCTGCCTGGTAGGCAACACGGGACGAGCGATGCTCGGAAAGCCGGGGTGAAACTGTCTCCTTTTGCGGTGAAGTCATTGCTCCTCCTTGCGGCTATCGCCTGCCTCATTATGTAACCGAGTGTAACAGGAATTGGCGAAGGAAAAGGACCGCGGATTTAAGCCATCCAGCTTGCGCCGATATCGAAAAACTGACAATTTCACCCTGGCGCACAAGGAAAGCCGCCCGCCTTCCGGAATCCTGTCGGGCATCGCTTGCGACAAGCGCAATAAAGACCTATCACGCTCCGGAACAGGGCATGGATACGACGCGACGGCAAAAATCCGGTCGATGTCACGCAAACAGAAACGGCGAGGTACATGGCCTCGCCGTTGTTGTAATCTCCTCCACCCTTGCGGGTTTGCGGGGTTGCTGTTCTCCCCTGAGAAGTCCTTACATGCTGCGCCGGTACTGGCCGCCCACTTCGTACAGCGCCGAGCTGATCTGACCGAGCGAGCAGTAACGAACCGCATCGACCAGCACGGCGAAGACGTTGCCATCCTCGATCACCGTCTGCTTGAGCTTTTCCAGCATGGCCGGGGCGGTCGCCGCGTTGCGTGCCTGGAAATCGCGCAGGCGGCTGATCTGCGACTGCTTTTCTTCCTCGGTCGAACGGGCCAGTTCGATTTCCTGCTGCGCCATGCCCTTGGGGTTGAGGAAGGTGTTCACGCCGATGATCGGGTAGGAGCCGTCATGCTTCTTGTGCTCGTAATACATCGACTCTTCCTGGATCTTGCCGCGCTGGTAGCCGGTTTCCATGGCGCCGAGCACGCCGCCGCGCGAGGCGATGGCTTCGAATTCCTTGAGCACGGCCTCTTCGACGAGGTCGGTCAGCTCGTCAATGACGAAGGCACCCTGATTCGGGTTCTCGTTCTTGGCGACACCCCATTCGCGGTTGATGATGAGCTGGATGGCCATCGCGCGGCGCACGGATTCCTCGGTCGGCGTCGTGATCGCTTCGTCGTAGGCGTTGGTGTGCAGCGAGTTGCAGTTGTCGTAGATGGCGATCAGCGCCTGCAGCGTCGTGCGGATATCGTTGAAGTCCATTTCCTGCGCGTGCAGCGAGCGGCCAGAAGTCTGGATGTGGTACTTCAACTTCTGGCTGCGCTCGTTGGCGCCGTACTTGTTCTTCATCGCGACCGCCCAGATGCGGCGGGCGACGCGGCCGATCACCGAGTATTCCGGGTCCATGCCGTTGGAGAAGAAGAAGGACAGGTTGGGCGCGAAATCGTCGATCTTCATGCCGCGCGCCAGATAGGACTCGACGTAGGTGAAGCCGTTGGATAGCGTGAAGGCGAGCTGGCTGATCGGGTTGGCGCCGGCTTCGGCGATGTGATAGCCGGAAATCGACACCGAGTAGAAGTTCTGCACCTGGTTATGGACGAAGAATTCCTGGATGTCGCCCATCATCTTCAGTGCGAATTCGGTCGAGAAGATGCAGGTGTTCTGACCCTGGTCTTCCTTGAGAATGTCGGCCTGCACCGTGCCGCGCACGGTCGACAGCGTCCATTCGCGGATTTTCTCGGCTTCGTCTTCGGTCGGCTGACGGCCGTTCTGCTGCTCGAACTTGACCATCTGCTGGTCGATGGCGGTATTGAAGAAACAGGCCAGGATGATCGGCGCCGGACCGTTGATGGTCATCGATACCGAGGTGCTCGGGGCGAGCAGGTCGAAACCGTCGTAAAGCACTTTCAGGTCGTCGAGCGTAGCGATCGAGACGCCGGAATTGCCGATCTTGCCGTAGATGTCCGGACGCTCGTCGGGATCGCAGCCGTACAGCGTCACCGAGTCGAAGGCCGTGGACAGACGGTGCGCCGGCATGCCTTCGGAGACGCGCTTGAAGCGGCGGTTGGTGCGGAAGGCATCGCCTTCGCCGGCGAACATCCGGGTCGGGTCTTCACCCTCGCGCTTGAAGGCGAAGACGCCGGCGGTGTAGGGGAAGGAACCGGGCACGTTCTCGCGCATCAGGAAACGCAGGGTTTCGCCGTCATCGCCGAACTTGGGCAGGATCACTTTCTTGATCTTGGTACCGGACAGCGATTCCGACACCAGTTTGGTGCGGATTTCCTTGTCGCGGATTTTCACGACGTATTCGTCGCCGGCATAGGCTTCGACGGTGGCCGGCCACATGTCGAGCAGCTTTTTGGCCTTCGGATCCTGCTGGCTGTCCTTGAAGGAGAGCATTTCGGCGAAATCAGCGGTCGACTTGTCGCAGGCGGCAAAAATGCCCTGTGAAATGCGCAGCGACTGACGCTCGCGGGCGATCTTCACCTGCTCTTCGGTATGCGCATGGTAGCCACGCACCGCATCGGCGATTTCGGCCAGATAGCGCACGCGCTGGGCCGGTACGATGGCGCGCTGGCTGGAAGACTGTTTGACGGTCACCAGCGGCAGCTTGCCCTGGGCCAGTTTCAGGCCCTTTTCGCTGAGTGCCGGGACCAGCGCCTGATACAGCGCGGTGACGCCGTCGTCGTTGAAACGGGCGGCCTGCGTACCGAACACCGGCATGTCATCGGTCGGCGTCGTGAAGGCTTCGCGGTTGCGCTGGTACTGCTTGCGCACGTCGCGCAGCGCGTCCTCGGCGCCCTTGCGGTCGAACTTGTTGATCGCGACGAAGTCGGCAAAGTCGAGCATGTCGATCTTCTCGAGCTGCGAGGCGGCGCCGAACTCCGGCGTCATCACGTACAGCGACAGATCGACGAAAGGCACGATGGCCGCGTTGCCCTGGCCGATGCCGGAGGTTTCGACGATGACCAGATCGAAACCGGCCAGCTTGCAGGCGGCGATGACCTCGGGCAGCGCCACGGAGATTTCGCTGCCGGTATCGCGGGTGGCCAGCGAGCGCATGAAGATGTTCGGATGCTCGATGGCGTTCATGCGGATGCGGTCGCCGAGCAGCGCGCCACCGGTGCGCTTGCGCGACGGGTCGATCGAAACCAGACCGATCTTGACCGTGTCGCCCTGATCGAGACGGAAACGACGCACGATTTCGTCGGTCAGCGACGACTTGCCGGCGCCGCCGGTGCCGGTGATACCGAGGACCGGCACGCTCAGTGCGGCGGCGGCCTTGAGCAGCGGCTCCTTCAAAGCCGGCGCCTCGCCGTTTTCGAGCAGGGTGATGACGCGGGCGAGCAAGCGCTTGTCGCCGGCCTGCAGACCGGCGAGAACCTGCTCGACGCCGGGCACGCCTTCATCGGCGACATCGAAATCGGATTTCTCGACGACTTCGTTGATCATGCCCTGCAGACCCATGTGCACGCCGTCTTCCGGCGCGTAGATGCGGGTCACGCCATAGGCGTGCAGTTCCTTGATTTCGGACGGCACGATGACGCCACCGCCACCGCCGAAAACCTTGATGTGCTCGCCGCCGTTGGCCTTGAGCAGGTCGATCATGTACTTGAAGAACTCGACGTGGCCGCCCTGGTAGCTGGTGATGCAGATGCCCTGCGCATCTTCCTGCAGCGCCGCGTTGACGATTTCCTGCACCGAACGGTTATGGCCGAGGTGGATCACTTCGGCGCCGGTCGATTGCAGGATGCGCCGCATGATGTTGATCGAGGCGTCGTGGCCGTCGAACAGCGAAGCGGCGGTGACGAAACGCACCTTGTTTTTCGGCTTGTAGGGCATCAGTTTCTTGGCAACGGAAAGATCGGTCATGACATCTGCCTCGGCAAAATACGGTAAGGCGCCCATGGTAGGCCGCTTTGCCGACCCTGCCATTGCCACGCCTGACGACTATCGTGCAAATTCCGCCAAGGTGATAAGCTGCAGCGGTCCACGCGCCAAAAGCAGCCAAATTGCTGCAATGCACCATGCCGAATTCGGGGAGTCGTACGCAAGCTACTGTTGCAATGGGTTTTGTTACCGGCATGCTGGCCGGCCTGGCGCGCCGCCGGATTGATCCAGAAGCGCTGCTCGCCGCCAGCAACATCGATATTGCAGACCCCGCCAGCCGGATTCCGGTCGCCGATTACGCTGCGCTCTACAACCTGCTCAACCGCCAGCTCGACGACGAAGGCTTCGGCCTGTTCGCGCAGCCGATGCGCGTCGGCAGTTTCGAATTCCTCTGCCGCGGCTGCCTGTCGGCGCCAACCCTGGCCGAGGCGCTGCAGCGGGCGAGCCGCTTCCTGCATGTCGTGCTGCCCGATCTCGCGGTCAGCGTGCGGCGTTCGCACGAACACGCCGAGCTGGTGATCAGCGAAACGCGCAAGCTCGCCGAGCAGCCGGACGACCCTGGCCGCATCTTCGCCTTCGAATGGCTGCTCCGCCTGTTGCACGGCCTCGCCTGCTGGCTGGCCGGGCGCGGCATTGCGCTCGACAGCGTGATTTTCCCCTACCGCAAGCCGGCCCACTTTGCCGACTACGCGCTGATCTTCACCGCCGATTCGCGCTTCGCGCCGACCGTGCCGGGCGGCAACGGCACGCTGGTCGCCGCCTTCAACGCCAACCTGCTCGACCTGCCGGTGCGCCGCGACGAGGCGGCGCTCAACCGCTTTCTCGACGGCGCGCCGGGCAAGATCACGACCCTCTACCGGCGCGACCGCGAAATGGTCACCCGCATCCGCGACCTGCTGCGCGCTGCACTGCCCGATACGCTGAGCCTGGACGCCGTCGCCGAGCGCCTCTACCTGTCGCCGCGCAGCGTGCACCGGCGGCTGGAAGAGGAAGGTTCGAGCTTTCGCGCAATCAAGGATGCGCTGCGCCGCGACATGGCGCTCGCCCGCCTGGCCAAGACCGACGACGCGATCGCCCGCATCGCCGCCGATCTCGGCTATGCCGACACCTCGGCCTTCTACCGCGCCTGCGTCGAATGGACCGGCATGGCGCCGCTGCATTACCGGCAGCAACTGGTGCGCGGCAAATAAATCCATTTGACATTGACCGCCAGCGGTCGACTCGCCGATACTCCCCGAATTCCGCCCCCGCCGGCCCCTGCCCGGCGCCGGCGCACAGCGGGAGGCAGACAGCATGCAAGTGGTCATTCTCGACGGCAGCACCGACCAGCCGGCCATCGTCCAGCACATCGCCCTGGCCGGCCAGGCGCTCGGCGCCGGCATCGCGCACTACGCGCTGGCCGATATCGCCCTCGCCCCCTGCCTCGGTGACTTCGAGTGCTGGACGAAAACGCCCGGCCGCTGCCGCACCCGCGATGCGGCGCCCGACATCACGCAGGCCATCCACGACGCCGACCTGGTCGTCTTCCTGACGCCGCTCGTCTTCGGCGGCTACGCTTTTGCCCTGAAAAAACTGGTCGACCGCCTGATCCCGCTCACCGACTCCTTCTTCCATGAACAGGCCGGCACGACGCGGCATCAACGCCGCTATGAACGCTATCCGGCCATGCTCTTCATCGGCCTCGCCGAGCAGCCGGATGCCGAAACGCGCAGCCTGTTTGCCGAACTGGCCGGCGGCAACGCGATCAACCTGCAGACACCATGGTTTCGCAGCCTGCTGCTGACACCGCAGGATGCGATGGCACAGCCGCAGATAGAAAATGCCATCCGCGCCGGGTTGACCGCTACGGAGGGTACAGCGCTGCCCAAACTCGACCGGCGCGCCCTCGCCCGCGCCTGTGCGCCCGACCCGCTGGCGGCAAACAGCCCGGCACCGCGCACGGCGACCATCCTGATCGGCAGCGCCCGGCCGAAAGGCACGAGCACCTCGGAATCGCTGGCCCGGGCGCTGGCCGCCGACCTCGAACAGGCGGGCATTAGCGCCAAACTGATCTACGCGATCAGCTTCGTCAAGGACGGGCGGATGGCGGACAAGGCGCTGGCCGAACTGGCCGGCGCCGACTTGCTGATCGTCGCCACACCGCTCTACGTCGACGCCCTGCCCGCCCTGGTCGGACGCGCACTGGAACAGCTCGGCGCGCATCTCGCAGAGAAGGTCTCGCCGCTGCGCCAGGTCGTCGGCCTGCTCAACTGCGGCTTTCCCGAAGCCGACCACAATCGCAGCGCGCTGCGCATCCTGCGCGCTTTCGCGCACGCCAACGGACTGGTCTGGGCGGGAGGCCTCGCGATGGGCGCCGGCGAAATCATCCACGGCCAGCCGCTGCACCGGGCGCGTTTCGTGGCGCGCGCCCAGATCCGCGCCCTGCGCCTGGCCGCCGCCGATCTCGCCGCCGGCCGCGGCATTTCGCCCGAAGCCAGCCGCGCCATGGCGCGCCCGCTGCTGCCGGCCTGGCTGTTCCGCCTCGTTGCGCCGCTCAAGTGGTGGTGGATGGCGCGCCGGCACGGTGTCGCCTGGCGTCAACTGCACGCCCGGCCGCTCGCTGCGGCAGCCGCCGGCAATCCGGACGAAGCCGCTTAGAAGCCATTTGCGTTCCTTGATTTGTTATTAAAACCCCTCCCCAGCCCTCCCCTTCTCAGGGGAGGGAGTTCGCCAGTGCGCGATTTGGGGCTCCTCCCCTGACAAGGGGAGGTTGGGAGGGGTTTGGGGCCCGGCGAAGCGGTGCCGATGTCCAAAAATACGACCATTCGGAAATCGTGGACAGCCTCTTGGAAATCGCCCTTTTCTAGCGGTCGACCGCTATGGCAGGCAGTTTTTCGTCCAGCCGCTCGTATTCGGCGATGACCTGCGCGCCGAGCAGGAAGACGGTGGCGGCGAGTTCCATGCTGAACAGCGCAACCACGGCGGTGCTCAGCGAGCCATAGACGACGCTGACTTTCGACAGGGTCGTGAAGTACCAGATCAGGATGTGGCGCAGCAGTTCCCAGAGCGCCGCCGCCGTGACGCCGCCGATCAGCGCGTGGCTGAGGCGCAGGCGACCGACCGGAATGACCAGGTAGAGCGTGGTCATGACCAGGGTTTCGATGGCAAAGCCGAACAGGTAGAGCAGGCCGCCCGACACGCCGCGCAGCGACCAGTCGCGACCGAACAGGTGAATGCTTTCGCTGGCCAGCGTCTGCAGCGCCACCGACGCGAAGGTCAGCAGCAACAGGCCGATGCCAAGCAACACGACGAAACAGTAGGGCAACACGGCCGAGACCAGGAAATGCCGCTTGTCGTCGCAACCGCGGTGCTCGAAGATCACCGCCAGCGCCTTTTCCAGCACCGAAAAGGCGAGCGAACTGAAGAACAGCATCGTGCCGAGCAGCACGAAGCCAAGGCCGAGGCCGTTGGCGAGAAAGCCGGAAACGTCGGCGAGCACCGCCTGCGACTGGCTGGGCACCAGCCATTCGAGGTAGCGGCCGACGGTGTCGAGCAGCGTCGCCTGCTCGACCAGGTTGGACAGCGCCATCACCGACAGGATGAGCAGCGGCACCACCGAAAGCAGCGCGTAATAGGCGATCGCGCCGGCCAGCAGCAGGCCCTGGTTGCGCCCGAAGCCGCGCAGCACCTGCAGCGCGAAGCCGGCCGGATGCTGCAGGACGTGACGCATTGATTCAGTCGGGTAGAGCATGCGGTTTCCCTTGCGGTTCAGTGCGCCAGCGGTCGACGCCGAAAAACGGGCAAAAATGCCGGTCGACCGTTACCAACCCGGCTAAACCCGGCGCCGCATGAAAAAAGGCGCCGGCCTTGCGGCCCGACGCCCCGGCGTGTTGGCACAGGGCCAATCAGCGCACTTCCAGCAGGCTCTCGTCCCAGGCCGCGTGCTTCTCCAGCCCGAGCAGGTTGGCGACGGTCGCCGCGATGTTCGACAGGCCGGCCTTTTCGGTCTGCTTGAGGGCCAGCTTGCCGCCGCTCACGTTGTCGTAGAGGATCAGCGGCACCGGGTTCAGCGTATGCGCCGTCTTCGCCTTGAAGCTGCCGTCGGCGTTCTGCGCCGGCGCCTTGGTCTTCTTGTCGAGTTCGTACATCTCGTCGGCATTGCCGTGGTCGGCGGTGATCAGCGCAACGCCGCCCAGCGCGTCGATGACCGGCAAAATGCGGCCGAGCGCGAGGTCGACCGCTTCGACCGCCATCGTTGCAGCGCGGAAGTTGCCGGTGTGGCCGACCATGTCGCCATTGGCGAAATTGCAGCGCAGGGTCTTGTACTGACCGCTCTTCAGGGCGGCGATCATCGCGTCGGCGATTTCGGCGGCCTTCATCCACGGCCGCTGCTCGAAGGGCACGACGTCGCTCGGCACTTCCAGCCAGGTTTCGCCGTCGAACTTGCCGGAACGGTTGCCGTTCCAGAAGTAAGTGACGTGGCCGAACTTCTGCGTTTCGGAGCAGGCGAACTGGGCGATTCCGGCCTTGCTGAACCATTCGCCGGTGGTGTCCTTGATCGCCGGCGGCGCAACCAGGAAGCGGGCGGGCAGCTTGAGGTCACCGTCGTACTGCAGCATGCCGGCGTAGGTGACTTTCGGGGCGCGGACCCGGTCGAACTTGTCGAAAGCCGCTTCCTCGAAGGCGCGCGTGATCTCGATGGCGCGGTCGCCGCGGAAATTGAAGAAAACGACCGAGTCGCCATCCTCGATCGTGCCGATCGCCTGACCCTGATCGGCAATCACGAAGGGCGGCAGATCCTGGTCAATGGTGCCGGGATGCTGTTCGCGCAGGCCGTTGACCGCGGCGACCGCATCCGGGAACTGCTGGCCGAGGCCGAGCACATGCGTCTTCCAGCCAGCCTCGACCATGGACCAGTTGGCGTCATAGCGATCCATGGTGATGTTCTGGCGGCCGCCGCCGGAAGCGATGCGGGCGTCGAAGCCAGCGCCGCTGACTTCCTTGAGGAAGGCCTCGAAAGGCACGACGTATTCCAGCGCACTGGTTTCCGGCACATCGCGGCCGTCGAGCAGGGCATGGATGCGCACCGTCGGCACGCCTTCGGCCTTGGCCTGGACGACCATGGCCTTGAGGTGGTCGATGTGGCTGTGCACGTTGCCATCCGAGAACAGGCCGAGGAAATGGATTACGCCGCGACCGGCTTTGGCGCCGGCGACGATCTGCTGCCAGGCCTCGCCCTGCCAGATGGCGCCGTCGGCGATGGCGTTGGCGACCAGCGCCGCACCCTGGCTATAAACCTGACCGGCGCCAATGGCGTTGTGGCCGACTTCGGAATTGCCCATGTCGTCGTCGGACGGCATGCCGACCGCGGTGCCGTGCGCGCGCAGGCGGATGTTCGGGTAGGCGGCGAACAGGCGGTCGAGCACCGGCTTGCGGGCGGCGGCAATGGCGCTGCCCGCCTCGCTCTTGGGCAGACCGTAGCCGTCCATGACAATGATGACGACCGGGCCGGGGACTCCGGCGAATGTGGAAAGCTTCTCGAGCATGGCGTGGATTCCGGCAAAGGATGGATCATGACAGGCAACTGGCGTTGCCGGTCAGCAAAGGCGTAATTTTACTTTGAACGGCGGACTACTGCAGCGCCAGCCAGCGCTGCAGACAGGCTTCGAAGGCCTGGACATCGATCGGCTTGGCCAGGTAATCGTTCATGCCGGCCGCCAGCGCTGCCTCGCGGTCGCTGTCGAGCGCGCCGGCAGTCATCGCAATGACCGGGACGGCAGCGTCGATGCCCGGCACATTGCCCGAACGAATCGCCGCCACCGCCGCAAAGCCGTCCATGACCGGCATGTGGCAGTCCATCAGGACCAGGTCAAAGCTGCTCCGGGCCAGGCTGTCCAGCGCCAGCTGACCGTTCTCCGCCACCTCGACCTGCATGCCCATGCGTTCGAGCAGTTTCAGCGCCAGTTGGCGGTTGACCGGATTGTCCTCGACCAGCAGGATGCGCCCCTGGCGTACCGACTCGACCAGCGAATGGCGGGTAATCAGTCCGGACGCCCCCCCGGCCTGTTCCGGCTTGCCGAGCAACTGGCGCAGGCCGCGTTCGAGCAGCGCCTTCTTGACCGGCTTGGTCAGGTAGGCATCGAAGCCGGCTTCCTGCGTCAGGCGGGCATCGCCGCGGCTGGTCAGGGAAGTCAGCATCATCAGCGGCGTTGCCGCGAGCAGCGGATCGGCGCGGATGTGGCGGGCCATCGACAAGCCATCAACCTCGGGCATCTGCAGATCGATGATCGCGACATCAAAGGCGGCGCCGGCAGCCTGCGCGGTGCGCATCGCGGCCAGCCCGGCGGCACTGCTCGCGGCAAAGACCGCATCGCAGCCATTGTCTTCCAGCTGCAACTGCAGCACGCGGCGGTTGGTCGCATTGTCGTCGACGACCAGCACACGCCGGCCGACCAGGTCACGTGCCGGCTGATAATCGTTGCCGGCGCCTTTCGGCTGGCGTGCCAGGCGCAGTTCGAACCAGAAGGTCGAACCCTTGCCCGGCGCACTATCGACGCCGATCTGGCCATGCATCAATTCGACCAGGCGCTGCGAAATGGCCAGGCCCAGACCGCTGCCGCCAAAACGCCGGGTAGTCGAGGCATCGGCCTGGCTGAACGGCTTGAACAGGCGGGCCAGTTGTTCGGGTGCAATGCCGATGCCGGTATCGCGGATCTCGCAGCGCAGTGTCACGCCGGCATCGTCGATGGCCAACTGGCTGATCTGCAGGCTGACCTCGCCCTGCGCGGTGAACTTGATCGCGTTGCCAAGCAGGTTGGTCAGGATCTGGCGCAAGCGCCCCGGGTCGCCCTTGAGCAAGGACGGCACATCCGGCCCGACCAGCGCGGCCAGCTGCAGGTTCTTTTCGACCGCGCGGTAGGCAACGATGGACATCACGTCATCAACCAGCGCCCGCAGATCGAAGTTGATGACCTCGATGTCGAGCTTGCCGGCTTCGACCTTGGAGAAGTCGAGAATGTCGTTGATCACGCCGAGCAGCGAGCCGGCGCTGCTGTTGATGATGGTGGCGTACTCGCGCTGCTCTTCTTCGAGTTCGGTATCGAGCAGCAGCGAGGTCATGCCGATCACGCCGTTCATCGGCGTCCGGATTTCGTGGCTCATGTTGGCAAGAAATTCGCTCTTCGCCCGGTTCGCCGACTCGGCGGCATCGCGGGCGAGCAGCAATTCATGGTTGGTACCGGCCAGCTCGCTGGTGCGTTCGGCAACGCGGCGTTCGAGGTGGCCGGTGTAATCGCTGACCGTTTCCGCCATGCGGTTGAAATTGCCGGCCAGTTCGTCGAACTCGGCCGAACCGGCGGCCGTCACCTGCACCTTGTAATTGCCGCCGGCAATCGCCCGCGTCCCGGAAACCAGCTGGCGCAGCGGCCGGATCACCATGCGCTCGAGCAGCACCAGCACGACCAGGATGGTGAGCAGCATGGCGGCGCCGACCAGCAAGCCCAGCGTCGAAAACTCGCCGCGGCTGACCAGTTGCGTCGTATCGACCACCGCCAGATTGATCCAGCCGATTTCCTTCAGGTAGCTCATCGCCACCAGTTCCGGCTTGCCGCTGATGGTCAGTTGCTCGACCTCGACCGCATGCGTGCCGGCGACCAGACGCGCCAGGCTCTGGCGCAGGCGCTGCCGCTCGCCGTCATCGGCGAGCAGGTCGAAGATCGTGTGTCTATCCTCGGCGCGTTTGGCGCGCGAGTTGAAATCGATCAGTGCGGTATCCGGATGCACCTGGATCGCCCCCTGCGCATCGAGCAGGATGCCATAGACGCCGGGCGTCGCCGAAGCGGCAACGGCGCGCGTGAATTCGCCGAGTTCGATGCCGGTTCCGGCCATCGCCACCACTTCGTCGGCAACGCGAACCTGGACATTGATCCAGACCTTGGTCGAGCCGAGCACCGGATTCGCATCAACATTGAGTTGCAAGGCGTCCGGGCTGCGAATCGCGGCGAAAAACCAGGAGTATTCCTCCAGCCCGGCTTTGACCACCTGGCTGATCTGGCTGTCCGGGTAACGGTTGGCCTTGTCGTTGGTGTAATAGTTGCCCGACTGCACCGGAATGAAGAAATAGCTGCCATCGCGAAAGTGGGCGCGGTAGCTTTCCAGTTCACCCAGCGCCGCGCGCTTGAGGGCGGGATCACTTTCGTTGAGCGCCCATTTTTTCAGCAGCGGCGAGTCCGCGAGCTTGCGTGACAGCGCAATTTCCGTGAGCAGCGGCGACAGGATGCGCTCGCGGTCAAATTGCGCCTGGCGCTCGGCAAAACCGCGGCCCAGACGGTCGACGATACGGCCGGTCGAATATTCAAAAAAGACGTTCGACAGACTGCCGATCAGCACGAACACGACGACCAGACCGAGGACGAAACGCCAGCGCAAGGGACGCGCCGCAGCAAACCATGCGAATATCTTGTTCATGCCGATCAGGAGCAACTTGAGTCGGTCAACTATCCGCTCAGCAGGAGTCGATGTAAAGCCCGCCGGCAGCGTCTTTTGCGGCATTTTCCGGCCACCGGTCGACGCCGCCGGAACAGCGGTTTTCATTTCGCCACAGCCTGCCTGTGGGATAATCCACCCCCTTTCGCAAGACACGCAGCAGGCATGGCAAAAGACGCACCGATCCAGTTCAAGGGCACCTCGCTCAAGATCATCCAGACCCTTCTCCGGACGACCGACCTCGCTACCCTGCATGCGGCACTGGGCGAACTGACCGGCAACAGCCCGGACTTCTTCGAGAACGAACTGGCTGTTCTCGATTTCAGCAGCGCCGAAAACCTGGCCGACAGCGCCGACTGGAACGGCATCCGCGAACTGCTGCGCGGCTCAGGCCTGCATGCGGTGGCGACCCATGGCCTGCCCGAAACACTGGCGGCCGAAGCCGCCAATGCCGGCCTGCCCGCCCTCGCCGACAGCGCCCTGAGCCGGCCGTCGCGCACCAAGCCTGCACCGGTCGCCGAACCCGCAGCAGCGCCTGCGCCGGCTCCCGAACCTGTTGCCCAGCCGCAAGCCGTTGCCGCTCCGGCGCCCGCGCCCGAACCGGCGCCGCGCACGATTACCCTCGACAAGCCGCTGCGCTCCGGCCAGCGCTTCTACGCCAAAGGCTGCGACCTGATCGTCACCGCCATGGTCAGCGCCGGCGCCGAAGTGATCGCCGACGGCAATATCCACGTCTATGCACCGCTGCGCGGCCGCGCCCTGGCCGGTGCCAGCGGCGACAAGAACGCGCGCATCTTCACCACCAGCCTGGAGGCCGAACTGGTGTCGGTCGCCGGCCTGTATCGCACTTTCGAGGCCGGCGTACCGGCCGACATGGCGCGTCTGCCAGCCACCGTCAGCCTGCTCGAAGAAGCCGGCGAGGCCCGCCTCAACATCGCGCCCCTGGCGCTGCGTTAAAATCATTCCAACATCATCCTGCGAGATATCACCGTGACCAGAATCGTCGTCGTAACTTCGGGCAAGGGCGGGGTCGGCAAGACCACCACCAGCGCCAGCTTCTCCACCGGCCTCGCGATGCGCGGCTTCAAGACCGCCGTCATCGACTTCGACGTCGGCCTGCGCAACCTCGACCTGATCATGGGTTGCGAACGCCGCGTCGTCTATGACCTGATCAACGTCATCAACGGCGAAGCGACGCTGACCCAGGCCCTGATCAAGGACAAGCACTGCGACAACCTCTACGTGCTGCCCGCCTCGCAGACGCGCGACAAGGATGCGCTGAGCGAAGAAGGCGTCGAGAAGGTCATCAAGGAACTGGAACACCAGGGCTTCGACTACATCGTCTGCGACTCGCCGGCCGGTATCGAATCGGGCGCCGTGATGGCCCTGACCTTCGCCGACGAAGCGCTCGTCGTGACCAATCCGGAAGTTTCCTCGGTGCGCGACTCCGACCGCATCCTCGGCATCCTGCAGGCCAAGTCGCGGCGCGCCATCGAAGGCCGCGAGCCGGTCAAGGAACACCTGCTGATCACCCGCTACAACCCGGGCCGCGTCGAAGCCGGCGAAATGCTGTCCTACAAGGACATCCAGGAAATCCTGCGGGTGCCCATCATCGGCGTCATCCCGGAATCGGAAGAAGTCCTGCAAGCCTCCAACCAGGGCTCGCCGGTCATCCACCAGAAGGAAACCGATGCCGCCGAGGCCTATCACGACGTGATTACCCGCTTCCTCGGTGAAGACAAGCCGCTGCGCTTCGTCGATTACGTCAAGCCGGGCCTGCTGAAGCGCCTGTTCGGAGGCAAGTGACATGTCCTGGCTCCAGAAACTCTTCGGCAACCAGCCGAAAACCGCCCACCTGGCAAAGGAACGCCTGCAACTGATCATCGCGCACGAACGCGATGGCGGCGGCAGCAGCGCCAACTTCCTGCCCGACCTGCAGCGCGAACTGATCGCCGTGATCTCCAAGTACGTCAAGGTCAATCCCGACGACATCCGCGTCTCGCTGGAAAAGCAGGACCGCTACGAGGTCCTCGAAGTCAATATCGTGCTTCCCGAAAAGGGCTGACACGACTAGCATCACAGCCTTCGGCAATCCCCGGAGGCTGTGATGCCCACCCTGCTCAAACCCAGCGAAATCTTCCAGCGGCTCTCCGAGCACGTGGTCGGCCAGGACGCCGCCAAGAAGACACTGGCTGTCGCCATCTACGCCCACTTTCGCCGCATGACGGCCAACACGGTCGACAGCGTCGAACTGAGCAAAAGCAACATCCTGCTGATCGGTCCGACCGGCACCGGCAAGACCCTGCTCTGCGAAACCCTGGCGCGCATCCTCGACGTACCCTTCGTTACCGCCGATGCCACTTCGCTCGCCCAGACGCAGTTCGTCGGCGACGAGATCGAAGCCATCCTGCATCGTCTGCTCGACCGCGCCGGTGACGATCTCGAACGCGCCCAGCGCGGCATCGTCTTCGTCGATGAAGTGGACAAGCTCAAGGCGGCCGGCGGCGACGCGCGCGCCACGTCGGGCGAGAGCGTCCAGCATGCCCTGCTCAAGATCATGGAAGGTGCACCGGTGCGCCTGCGCGACGGCCGTCACATCGACACCACGCACATCCTGTTCATCTGCGGCGGCGCCTTCGTCGGTCTCGACAAGATCCTGACCAAGACGCACAGCTTCGGTTTCATCTCGACGTCGGGCGACGACGACCGCAACATCCTCGAACGCCTGAACGCCCGCATCAAGCCGACCGACCTGCTCGAATTCGGCCTGATTCCGGAATTCGCCGGCCGCCTGCCTATCGTCACCCGCCTGCAGGACCTGTCGCAGGAAATGCTGGTGCGCATCATGACCGAACCGAAAAATGCCATCGCCAAGCAGTTCACCGCCATGCTGCAGGCCGACGGTGTCAAGCTGGAAATCGCGCCGCTCGTCTTCGAGCAGATCGCCGAGCTGGCGATCGAATACAAGGCCGGAGCGCGCAGCCTGCGCGGCATTTTCGAGGAAATGATGGCCGACATTCTGTATGCGATCCCGGACAACCCGGCGATCCGCAGCGTCAGCATCCGCTCGCTGTTCGAGCCGCCGGTAATCGCCAGCGCATGAGCCAGCTCAGCGCCAACGGCATCACGCTGGAATTCGAGAGTTTCGGGCCGTCGACCGCCCCCGCCGTGCTGCTCGTCATGGGCCTGGGCGGCCAGATGACGCGTTGGCATGGCGCGCTGTGCGAATTGCTGGTCGCACGCGGCTACCGCGTCATCCGCTTCGATAACCGCGACTGCGGACTATCGACCCACTTCGGCGAACAGCCGGTGCCCGATCTGCGCGCCCTGCAGCGCGGCGAGCCAGTTGCCGTGCCGTACACGCTGGATGACATGGCGGCCGACTGCATCGGCCTGCTCGACGCATTGGCCATCGGGCGGGCGCATCTGGTCGGCGCCTCGATGGGCGGCGCCATCGTGCAGATCGCCGCAGCGCGTTACCCGCAACGCGTGCGCTCGCTGACCAGCATCATGTCGAGCAGCGGCAACCCGGCCCTGCCGCCACCGACGCCGGCCGCTGCCGCTGCGCTGTTCGCACCGCTGCCCAGGGTGCGCGACCGCGACAGCATTGTTGCCGACAGCATCGCCCGCTTTGCGACGCTGGAAAGCCCGGACTTTCCGACGCCACGCGGTCAACTGCAAAAAATGTTCGAAAATGAATTCGACCGCAACTTCGACCCGCGCGGCGTCGGCCGCCAGCTCGCCGCGATCATCGCCAGTGGCGACCGCCGCGCACTGCTGCAAACCATCAAGGTACCCTGCGTCGTCCTGCACGGCGCCGCCGACCAGCTGATTCCGCCGGCCTGCGGCGAAGACGTGGCGGCCAACATTCCCGGCGCCGAACTGCGCATCATCGCCGGCATGGGACATGATTTTCCGGTCGCACTCAGCGCGCAATTCGCCGACGCGATCTGCGCTGCGGCCGGCCGCGCCGGCTGAAATCAGGCGACGCGCAACGCCAGCTTGCCCGGGAAGTTCGTGTCGCCGACCCGCCCGGCGTGCGCAACACCCGGCCCCGGACGCTCAGCGGAACTCGTTGCCAGCTGCCCGGCCTGGGCAGCCAGGTCATTCAGCATTGCCGCTATCGTGCCGACCTGACCCTTGATCGTGGTCGCAAAGCCGACGCCGCGCAACGCCTCGGCGCAATTGCCGCCGACGACTTCCGCCGCACCATGGATATGCCCGGCCATTGCCTGCTGCGCCGCCATCAGTTCGGCATAGCTTTGCCCGAGACCGCTCAACTGACCGGCGAAACGCTCAAGCACGAGCTGCTCCTTGGCCGCCTGCTCGATCGCCAGACGCGACGAGAATTCACTTTCGATCGAATCGGCGACCCGGAAAATGCCGGCCGAAATCTTTTCCACCGCCTTGTCGGTGTCACCCGACAGCTTGCTGACTTCGTCGGCCACCACCGAGAAGCCACGCCCGGCCTCGCCGGCTCGCGCGGCCTCGATGGCGGCATTCAGGGCGAGCAGACGGGTCTGCTTGGAAATATTTGAAATCAGCCCGGTAATCTCGTTGAGGGCGCGTGTTTCGGCAACGACGCGCTGGATCTTTTGCTGGTTCGCCGCATTGTCGGCCATGCGTTCCTTGACGTAACCGTGCATCGCGGCAATCAACTCGCCATTGTTGTCCGCCGCATGCTCGGACAGCGCCGCATCGTCATTGGCAGCATCGAGCGAGGCCGTCACCACCTGGTCCATCTCGAGCAGACTGGCATCGATGCCTGCCAGCTGGCTGCCCAGACTCTGCGCGGCGTGCTCGGCCACCGTCACCACGTCAGCCAGATGCCCGTGGGCAAGCGCTAACTGCGTCGGCATGGCCTGCAACTGACGACGCACGTCGGCTTCGGCCTGCTCGACCAGACGTACCCGCTCGAGCAAGGCCGCCTCGCGCTTGGCCTGACCGGCCGAGCCGTCGCGGAAAATCACGAAGGACAGGACTTGCTGCCCGAAATAAACCGAAATCAGGATCAGGGCGATGCCTATCGTCGTGCCGGCCTGTTCGGACAGGCCAACCGCCGGCAGCAGTTCGCGGATGAACCAGGGATTGGTGAAATAGATCAACGGCAAGGTCACGACCAGCGTGATGCCGAACAACAGGGTGCTGTAAACGCTGGCTTTGTTGGCAGGGAGACTCATGGGATACCTTCACAACGGATGATCGGTTCGCGAAGATGCCAAAGCACTCCTGCTACGGCAGCCCCTCTTTCATGGTCTCGGCGAGACGTTAGACAGGTGGCTTTGCGCCCCCGGACTTTCGTACCGGGGTTGCCCTTTTCGCGGCTTATTGCTTGACGTATTTTATATAAATGACGATTTTGCAACTTTGATGCAAATCAAGCAGACCGCTGTAGACAAAAAAAGGGAGCCCGAAGGCTCCCGAAAGGATAAAGACGACGGTCAGCTGTTCTCCGTTGTCTTACCCGCAGAGTTGCTTAGTGATCCGATGCCGCCGAAGCGCCAAGGCCGGTCTGGGCACGGATGTACTGCTCTTCGTAGGCTTCCTTCTCCTTGTTGGCACGCACGCTCTTGTCGGTAACCGACAGCAGCCAGGTGACAAAGAAGGCGAGCGTCATCGAAACGATGGCCGGATGGTCGTACGGGAAGATCGCGGCCTTGTTGCCGAGAATCTTGACCCACACGGTCGGCGACAGGACAACCAGACCGACCGACGACACCAGGCCGGCAATGCCGCCCCACAGCGCGCCGCGCGTGGTCAGGCCCTTCCAGTACATGGACAGGATGAGGACCGGGAAGTTGACCGACGAGGCGACGCCGAAGGCGAGCGCGACGAGGAACAGCACGTTCTGATCCTTGAAGGCGATGCCGAGCACGATGGCGGTGAGACCCAGGCCAACGGAAGCGAAACGGGTAACCTTCATTTCCTGCGCGCTGGTCGCCGTACCCTTCTTGATCACGCGGGCATACAAGTCATGCGAGATCGCCGAGGCGCCAGCCAGGGCAAGACCGGAAACCACAGCCAGGATGGTGGCGAAGGCGACAGCCGACAGGAAGCCGAGGAAGATGTCACCGCCGACGGCCTTGGCCAGGTGCATGACCGGCATGTTGTTGCCGCCGATCAGCTTGCCACCGACCTGGCCGCCTTCGAAGAAGGCCCCATTGGTACCGACGATGGTGATCGCCCCGGCACCGAGAATGATGGTGACGAGGAAGAACAGGCCGATGAAGCCGGTCGCGTAGAACACCGACTTGCGGGCTTCCTTGGCGTTCGGCACGGTGAAGAAGCGCATCATGATGTGCGGCAGGCCGGCCGTACCGAAGAGCAGGCCAAGCGACAGAGAGAAGGCAGAGACCGGATCGGCCATGAGCGAACCCGGCGCCATCATCTTTTCGCCCAGCTTGTGCGATTCAATAGCCTTCGAGAACAGGTTGTCCAGCGACCAGCCAAATTGCGACAAGGTCAGCAGCATCAGCGTGATACCGCCGCCGAGCAGCAGGCAGGCCTTGATGATCTGCACCCAGGTCGTTGCCGTCATGCCGCCGAAGGTGACGTACACCATCATGAGCAGGCCAACCACCACCACGGCATAGTTGTACTCCAGACCGAAGAGCAGCTGGATCAACTGGCCGGCACCGACCATCTGGACGATGAGGTAGAAGCAGACGACAGTCAGCGAACCGATGGCCGCGAAGGTGCGGATGCGGTTCTGGTCGAGGCGGTAGGAGGCGATATCGGCAAAGGTGAACTTGCCGAGATTGCGCAGGCGTTCCGCCATCATGAACAGGATGATCGGCCAGCCAACGAAGAAGCAGACGGCATAAACAAAACCGTCGTAGCCCTTGAAGTAGACCATCGAGGTAATACCGAGCAGGGTCGCCGCCGACATGTAGTCACCGGCAATGGCCAGGCCATTCTGGAAGCCGGTGATGCCGCCGCCAGCGGTGTAGAAGTCAGCCGTTGTCTTGGTCTTGCCGGCCGCCCACTTGGTGATGCCGAGCGTGGCCAGCACGAAGATCATGAACATGGCGATGGCGCTGACGTTGATCGGCTGCTTTTCGACACCTTCGATGGCGCCACCGGCAGCAAAAACGGTAAAAGAGACCGCCAGCAGGCTGCCGGCGATCAGTGCGAGAAGGGAGCGCTTCATTTGCGGGCCTCCTTGAGCACTTCTTCGGTGATGCTGTCGAACTCGCCGTTGGCGCGGTTGACGTAAACACCGGTCAGCAGCCAGCCGCCAACGATGATCAGTGCAGCAATCGGCCAGCCGATGGTGATGACACTACCTTCGCCGATCTTGGCCGCGAACAGTTGCGGCTGCGTGGAGACGAGGAACATGAAGGTGTAGTAAGGCACCAGCACGATAAGCGACAGAATGATGGCGAAGCGGGTGCGCTTGCCGACAAGTTCGGCAAATTTCGGGTTAGCCCGAATCTTTGTCTGGATAGTATTTTGTGACATGGCCCCTCCAGGGAACATAAGTGGTTGAAACGATGCTGAGTGCTGTTCTCGCGTTCGTATTTCATCTGGCTGCCGGGTCGCCTCAATGCGCGAAAGGTCGCCCGCCAGTCCAGATCACATTTACATGTTCGGGTAGTTCGGCCCGCCGCCACCTTCCGGCACCGTCCAGTTGATGTTCTGGGTCGGGTCCTTGATGTCGCAGGTCTTGCAGTGCAGGCAGTTCTGCCCGTTGATCTGCAGGCGCGGCTTGCCTTCGTCCTCGCCGAGGATTTCATAGACGCCGGCCGGGCAATAACGCGTTTCCGGCGAACCGTACTTGGCGTAATTGACGCTGATCGCGACGCTTTCATCCTTCAGGCGTAGATGGCACTGCTGGTTTTCCTCGTGGTTGGTGGCCGAGAGGAAGACCGAAGAAAGGCGGTCAAAAGTCAGTTGACCGTCCGGCTTCGGATAGACGATTTTCGGCTGGCTGTTCTTGTCGACGAGCTGCGTGTGGTCGTCGTGGTGATGCAGCGTCCACGGTGCCTTGCCGCCAAACAGGAAGGTATCGACGGCGCCATAGGCGAGCGCGCCGAACAGGCCCCACTTGAAGGCCGGGCGGATGTTGCGCACCTTGTAAAGCTCGTCCCACAGCCACGACTTCTTGATCTGCTCCGGATATTCGGTGGCTTCGCTGTCGGCATTTTCCTTGCCGAGATGTTCGAAGACGGCTTCGGCCGCGATCATTCCCGACTTCATCGCCATGTGCGTGCCCTTGATCTTCGGCACGTTGAGGAAGCCGGCGGTATCGCCGATCAGCAGGCCGCCCGGGAAGCTCAGTTTCGGCACCGACTGGTAGCCGCCTTCGGACAGCGCACGCGCACCGTAGGAAATCCGGCGGCCGCCTTCGAAGAAGCCGCGGATCGCCGGGTGCGTCTTGTAGCGCTGGAATTCCTCATACGGCGACAGCCACGGATTCTTGTAGTCGAGACCGACCACCATGCCGATGGCGACCAAGTTGTTTTCCAGGTGATAGAGGAAAGAACCGCCATAGGTATCCGAGGTCAGCGGCCAGCCCACCGAGTGCACGATCAGCCCCGGTTGGTGTTTCGCCGGATCGACTTCCCACAGTTCCTTGATGCCGATGCCGTAGGTTTGCGGATCGACGCCGTCGCGCAGACTGAATTTTTCGAACAACGTCTTGGTCAGCGAACCACGGCAGCCTTCGGCGAAAATCGTCTGTTTGGCATGCAGTTCCATGCCCGGCTGGAAGTTGTGGCCGGGCTGGCCATCCTTGCCGATGCCGAGATCGCCGGTGGCGACACCCTTGACCGAGCCGTCCTCGTGATAGAGGACTTCGGCGGCAGCAAAGCCGGGATAGATCTCGACACCGAGCGCTTCCGCCTGTTCGCCGAGCCAGCGCGCCAGATTGCCGAGGCTGATGATGTAGTTGCCGTGATTGCCCATCTGTGGCGGCGTCGGCAGCTTGTACGAACCGCTTTCGGTCAGGAACAGCAGGCGGTCTTCACCGGCCGGCGTGTTGAGCGGCGCGCCGCGTTCCTGCCAGTCCGGGAAGAGTTCGGCCAGCGCATGCGGCTCGAGCACGGCGCCGGACAGGATGTGGGCGCCGATCTCGGAACCCTTTTCCAGCAGACAGACCGAGACTTCCTTGCCGGCCTGCTCGGCCAGCTGCTTGATGCGGATCGCCGACGACAGCCCGGAGGGGCCGCCACCAACAATCACGACGTCGTATTCCATTGCATCGCGATCAGTGCGCATGCTTTCTCCTTGCTTGTCGCCACCACCGCCCCGACCGCTGCTGCGGACGGGGCGAGGTGAAGCAGTTTCTTAGAACAGGTTTTCCGGCAGGGCGAAGACCGAGTCGCTGCCACCGGTCATTTCGGCCGAGTAAGCGGCGGCGAACGGCAGCTGGTGGGCGGCAAAGTAAGTTGCCGTAGCCAGCTTGGCCTTGTAGAAGTCATCGCTGCTGCCGGCCGCAATGTGCTTGACGGCAATCGCGGCCGACTTGGCCATCAGCCAGCCGCCGACGACAATGCCGGTCAGCTTCAGGAAGGGCACGGAACCGGCATGCACGGCGGCCGGGGCGCTCTCGTAGTTGGCGATGATCCAGTCGGTAGCGGTCGACAGTGCTGCAATGCCGTTTTTCAGATTGGCGGCAATGCCGGCCAACTGTGCATCACCGGCGATTTCTTCAACCGTTGCCGACATTTCGGCAATCAAGGTCTTCATCGCTGCACCCGGCACCTTTTCGCGGGCCAGCTTGCGACCGACCAGGTCGTTGGCCTGAATGGCCGTCGTGCCTTCGTAGATGGTGGTGATGCGCGAATCGCGGTAGTACTGCGCAGCACCGGTTTCTTCGACGAAACCGACACCACCGAACACCTGCAGCGCGGTCGACGACAGCTCGACGCCCTGCTCCGTGCTCCAGCCCTTGACGACCGGCGTCAGCAGATCGACGCGTGCCTGGGCGGCGGCATCGCCGGCGTGGGCCTTGTCGATGTTGGCAGCAGCGTAGTAGGCCAGGGTGCGCATGGCTTCGGTGCGTGCCTTGCATTCCATCAGCAGGCGACGCACATCCGGGTGATGCAGGATGGTCTTCTTGTCGGCCGACTTGTCGCCGATGATCTTGCCCTGGACGCGCTCACGGGCGTACCACAGCGCGTGCTGGTAGGCGCGCTCGGCGATGCCGACGCCTTCCAGGCCAACATTGACGCGGGCATGGTTCATCATCGTGAACATGTAGCCGATGCCTTTGTTCTCTTCGCCAACCAGGTAGCCGACGGCGCCTTCGTTGTCGCCATAGGACATGACGGCGGTCGGGCTGCCGTGGATGCCGAGCTTGTGTTCGATGGAGGAGCAGATCAGGTCGTTGCGCTTGCCGAGCGAACCGTCTTCATTAACCAGGAACTTCGGCACGATGAACAGCGAAATGCCCTTCAGTCCCGGCGGGGCATCCGGCAGGCGGGCCAGCACGAGGTGAATGATGTTCTCGGCGACGTCATGCTCGCCCCAGGTGATGAAGATCTTGGTGCCGGTGACCAGGAAGCTGCCATCGCCAGCCGGCTTGGCCTTGGTCGAAATGGCCGCCAGATCGGAGCCGGCAGCCGGCTCGGTCAGGTTCATGGTACCGGTCCAGGTACCTTCGACCATCTTGTGCAGGTACTTCTGCTTCAGTTCTTCGGAAGCGTGGTGGGCGATCGCTTCAATGGCGCCGCCGGTCAGCATCGGGCACAGGCCGAAGGCCATGTTGGCGCCCTTCCACATTTCGTTGACCGCCATCGAGACAACAGCCGGCAGACCCTGACCGCCGAATTCCGGCGAGAAAGGCATCGAGTTCCAGCCGGTTTCGATGAACAGCTTGTAGGCTTCCTTGAAGCCGGGCGCCGTGGTCACGACGCCATCCTTGCAGACGTGACCGGTACGGTCGCCGACGCGGTTGATCGGGTCGAGCACGCCGGTGGCGAACTTGCTGGCTTCGTCGAGAATGGATTCGACCAGTTCGACCGAGCATTCCTCGTTGCCGGGCAGCGCACAGATCTCTTCGAGACCGGCGACTTCATTGAGGACGAACTGCATGTCGCGCAGCGGGGCGGTATAGACACTCATGGGTTTATCTCCTGGATATTTATTGGTTTAAACAGCAGCCGCCAGTTGCGGCACAACGTCGAACAGGTCACCGACCAGGCCGTAATCGGCGACCTGGAAGATCGGGGCGTCCGGATCCTTGTTGATCGCAACGATCACCTTCGAATCCTTCATGCCGGCCAGGTGCTGGATCGCACCCGAGATGCCGACCGCGATATAGAGCTGCGGCGCGACGATCTTGCCGGTCTGGCCAACCTGGTAGTCGTTCGGCACGAAGCCGGCATCGACTGCGGCGCGGCTGGCGCCCAGGGCGGCACCGAGCTTGTCGGCGAGCGGCTCGAGCAGCTGGTGATAGTTTTCACCGCTGCCCAGGCCACGGCCGCCGGAGACGATGATCTTGGCGGCGCCGAGTTCCGGGCGTTCCGACTTGGTCAGCTCGCGGTTGGTCAGTTGCGTCTGGTTGGTATCGGCGGCAGCAGCAATGGCTTCGATTTCGGCATTGTTTCCGGCGTTGACCGCATCGAAGGCGGTGGTACGCACGGTGATCACCTTGACCGCATCGGCGCTCTTCACCGTGGCCAGCGCATTGCCGGCGTAGATCGGGCGCACGAAGGTATCAGCGGCTTCGACGCCGGTGATTTCCGAGATCTGGGCAACGTCGAGCAAGGCGGCGACGCGCGGCAGCAGGTTCTTGCCGAAGGTCGTGGCCGGCGCCAGGATGTGGCTGTAACCGGCGGCGTTGGCGATGACCAGCGCGCTCAGGTTCTCGGCCGTCTGGCTGGCGTATTGCGCGGCATCGGCCAGCTTGACCTTGGCGACGCCTTGCAGGCCGGCGGCTTGCTGCGCAGCGGCGGCACAGTTGCTGCCGGCGACCAGCACGTGGATGTCGCCACCGATTTTGGCGGCAGCAGCAACGGTGTTCAGGGTGGCCGCCTTGAGGCTGGCGTGATCGTGTTCAGCGATAACTAATATAGGCATTCGATTCTTCCTCAGGCCGCCTCAGTGCGGCCAGTGCTTGATTGAAGACCAGGGGTTCGGCGGCGTATCGCGATTCGCTTTACGCGCATCCCCGCACGCGGGGCCCCTGCTTGGTAGCTCACGCGATTACCTTGGCTTCGTTCTTGAGTTTGTTCACCAGTTCGGCGACATCGGCCACCATCACGCCGGCGCTGCGCTTGGCCGGTTCGGCGACTTTCAGCGTGCTCAGGCGCGGTGCGACATCGACACCGAGGTCGGCCGGCTTGACGGTGTCGAGCGGCTTCTTCTTGGCTTTCATGATGTTGGGCAGGGTCGCGTAGCGCGGCTCGTTCAGGCGCAGATCGGTCGACACCACCGCAGGCAGGGAAATGGCCAGGGTTTCCAGGCCGCCGTCGATTTCACGGGTAACCGTGGCCTTGCCGTCGGCAATCACGACCTTGGAGGCAAAGGTGGCTTGCGGCCAGCCGGCGAGTGCGGCGAGCATCTGGCCGGTCTGATTGGCATCGTCGTCGATCGCCTGCTTGCCGCAGATGACCAGGCCCGGTGCTTCCTTGTCGCAGAGTGCCTTCAACAGCTTGGCGACGGCCAGCGGCTGCAGGTCGACATCACCGCAATCAACCAGGATGCCGCGATCGGCACCGATCGCCATCGCCGTGCGCAGGGTTTCCTGGCAGGCGGCCACACCACACGACACCGCGATCACTTCGGTCGCAATGCCGGCTTCCTTCAGACGTACCGCTTCTTCAACCGCGATTTCGTCAAACGGGTTCATGCTCATCTTGACGTTGGCCAGGTCGACGCCCGAACCATCCGCCTTGACGCGGACCTTCACGTTGTAATCAACCACCCGCTTTACGGGGACGAGAATTTTCATGGGTATTCCTGTTCCGGACAAAAAAGCCCCCTGCCACTCGCGCGAATGGCGCGGCAGGGGGAAGACGGATTACTCGATGGCGAGCGCGGAGTTGGCGTGCTGGCGCAGGACGTACTTCTGGATCTTGCCGGTGGAGGTCTTCGGCAATTCACCAAACACGACCTGCTTCGGCACCTTGAAGCGGGCCAGATGCGCACGGCAATGCTCGATGATCTCGGCCTCAGTGCAGACCGCACCGGCCTTCAATTCGAGGAAGGCAGCCGGGACTTCGCCCCACTTCTCATCGGGTTTGGCCACGACAGCCGCAGCCACCACCGCCGGATGGCGATAGAGCACGTCTTCGACTTCCAGCGAGGAGATGTTCTCGCCACCGGAAATGATGATGTCCTTCGAACGATCCTTGATCTTGACGTAGCCGTCGCTATGCACGACGGCGAGGTCGCCGGTGTGGAACCAGCCGCCGGCAAAGGCTTCAGTCGTCGCCTTCTCGTTCTTCAGGTAACCCTTCATCACCAGGTTGCCGCGGAACATGATTTCACCCATGGTCTCGCCATCCCATGGCACCGGCTCCATCGACACCGGGTCGAGCACGGCAATGGCTTCCTGCATGTGATAGCGCACGCCCTGGCGGCCGTTGCGCGCAGCGCGCAGGTCGATCGGCAGCTTGTCCCATTCCGGGTGCTTGGCGCAGACCGAGGCCGGACCATAGGTTTCGGTCAGGCCATAGACGTGGGTAATGTTGAAACCCATCTGCTCGCAGCCCTCGATGATGGCGGCGGGAGGCGCGGCACCGGCGATCAGGCCATTGACCTGGTGGGTGATGCCTTCCTTCAGTTCGGCAGGGGCGTTGATCATCATGCCGTACACGATCGGCGCGCCGCACATGTGGCTGACCTTGTGTTCCTTGATCAGGCCAAAGATCAGGGCCGGATCGATCTTGCGCAGGCAGACGCTGGTACCGGCATTGGCGGCCATGGTCCACGGGAAGCACCAGCCGTTGCAATGGAACATCGGCAGGGTCCACAGATAAACCGCGTGCTGCGGCATGCCCCAGGAAATGATGTTGGAGGCCGAATTCAGATAGGCACCGCGATGGTGGTAAACGACTCCCTTCGGATTGCCGGTCGTGCCCGAGGTGTAGTTGAGCGCGATGGCGTCCCACTCGCTTTCCGGCAGTTGCCAGGCAAAGTCGGGCTCACCTTCATTCAGGAAGGCCTCGTAGTCCTTTTCGCCGAGCGCTTCACCGCCGGTGAATTCCGGATCGAGGGTATCGATGACCAGCGGCTTCGGACCTTCGAGCAGGGCCAGGGCCGGCTTGACGATGGCGGAGAACTCCGGATCGGTGATCAGCACCTTGGCTTCGCCATGCGTCAGCATGAAGGCAATGGCTTCGGCATCGAGACGGGTATTCAGGGTATTGAGCACGGCACCGGTCATCGGCACGCCAAAATGACACTCGAACATCGGCGCCGAATTGGGCAGCATGACTGCCACGGTGTCACCCTTGCCGATGCCGCGATTGGTCAGCGCCGAAGCAAGCTGGCGGCAACGGTCGTAGGATTCCTTCCAGGTGTACTGACGCGCGCCCTGGATGACGGAAATACGCTTCGGATAAATGAAAGCCGAGCGTTCAAGAAAACTCAACGGGGAAAGCGGAACATAGTTGGCCTGATTCTGTTCAAGGCCAACTGCATACGGATTTGCAGCCACAACGATCTCCTCACGATGCTATTGAAAGTGCTGTTCTCTTTTTTGGGGCATCTTGTTTTTATGCAAGAATCGCAAAACACTCTTGCAAAACTATTGGCCGAATGTAACGAATCGTTACCTCACGGAAGTCCGCTCCCGGCCTGCACTAGAATCGCCTGATGGAACTCTCGCCACCACCTCCCGACACCGCACAACGTTACGAAATGCTGCAGGCCGGGCTCGACCTGCTCGATCAGGGCATCACCGTGTTCGATGCCGCACTGCGCCTGGTGGCGTGGAACGAACCCTTCCTGCGCCTGCTCGATTTCCCTGCCGCGATGGCTTACGTCGGTGCGCCCTTCGAGAGTTTCATCCGCTTCAACGCCGCGCGTGGCGAATACGGCCCGGGTGACATCGAAAGCCAGATTGCCGAACGGATTGCCGCCGCCGGCAGCTTTGCGGCGCATGTCACCGAACGCCAGCGCCCGAACGGGCGCGTTTTGTTGTTGCGCGGCGAGCCGCTCGCCGACAAGGGCTTCGTCACCTTGTACAGCGATGTCACCGAACAGCGCTACATCGAGAATCTGGCCGAATACCAGAACATCCAGCTTGAAGAGCGCGTACGGCGCCGTACCGCCCAGCTGGAAAACGCCAATGCCAACCTGACCCGCGCCAACACCGAAAATACCCGCATCGCCGCCGCCCTGCGCCGCAGCGAAGAGCGCCTGCGCCTGATCAACGACACCATTCCCATCCTGATCGGTTACGTCGACGCCAACGAGGTTTACCAGTACGCGAACAAAGGCTATTCCGACTGGTATGGCCACCCGGAAGGCGGCGTCACCGGCCGCGGAGTGCGCGAAGTGATCGGCGAACAGGTCTATGGCCAGGTCCGCGACTCGGTACGCCGGGCGTTGGCCGGACAGCAGGTGACCTACGAATACCAGATGGACCGCCTGGGCCAGACGGTTTTTGCACGCAGCACGCTGGTTCCGGAAATCGGCCCGGAAAGCGAGCCGCTCGGCTTCTTCGTTTTCTCGCACGAAATCACCGAGCAGAAGCGGATGCAGGCCGCCCTCGTTCAGGCCCAGAAAATGGAGGCTATCGGGCAGTTGACCGGTGGCCTGGCACACGATTTCAACAACCTGCTTACCGTCATCATCGGCAATCTTGCCGCCCTGCAGGATCATCGCCCGGGCGACAGCGAAGTGAACGAATTCGTCGAACCGGCGCTGCAATCAGCCCGCCGCGGCGTTCAGCTGATCAAGCGCCTGCTCACCTTTTCCCGGCAGCAGCCGCTGGAGCCGCAGGCCGTCGATATCGGCCAGCTGATTGTCAGCCTGGCCAAGCTGGTGCGCCGCTCGCTGCCGGAATCGATCGCCGTATCCACCGACCTGCCGTCGGCCTTGCACGCCCTGGTCGATCCGGGACAACTGGAAAGCGCCCTGCTCAACTTCGCGCTCAATGCGCGCGATGCGATGCCGGCCGGCGGTCGTCTGCACATCGCCGCGCGCCCGGTCGAACTGTCGACCGATGCCGCAGCCTTCGACGTTGCACCGGGCGCCTACGCCATGATCGAAGTCGTCGACAACGGCAGCGGCATGGACTCAGCCACCCTGGCCCGCGTTTTCGAACCCTTTTTCACGACCAAGCGCTTCGGACTGGGCAGCGGTCTGGGCCTGTCGATGGCGTATGGCTTTGCCAAGCAATCGGGCGGCAGCGTCCTGATCCAGAGCCAGCCGGGCCAGGGCACGACCGTGCTGATGGTGCTGCCGCTGACGGCGCCGGAGCAGGACAGCGATGCGCCGCTCGACGATGCGCCGCTGTTGCTGGGCGGCGAGCTGGTACTGCTCGTCGAGGACGAGCCGAATGTCCGGCGCGTTGTCCGGCAACAACTGATCGATCTCGGCTACCCGGTGATCGAAGCGGAAAACGGCGCCCAGGCGCTGGAAATGATCGAGCATATTCCCGACATCGCAATCATCGTCAGCGATATCATCATGCCCGGCGGCATCGATGGTCGCCAATTGGCCGAATGGGTCAGGCAACATCGCCACCCGATCAGGATCCTGCTGATGAGCGGCTATGCCGACGAAAACGACGACCAAGGCACCAGCGACCTGCCGCTGCTTGCCAAGCCTTTTGTCCGGCAGGATCTGGCCCGCGCCCTGCAGCGCGTGAATCGAGGCAAAGCATGAAACCAGCGACCGATGCCGACTTGAGCAAACTGATCGCCATTGTCGAGGATGACCCGGATGTCGCCCGCATCATCGAGCAGGTGCTCGGCGACTTCTCCTTCCGCACCGTCTGGTGCCGCAGTGCGGCCGATCTGCTGCGCCGCCTGCGCACCCTGACCCCCGACCTGTGCATCATCGACCTCGGCCTGCCCGACATGGACGGCCTTGAGGTCATGCAGCGCGTGCGTGCCCAGTCGGCGTGCGGCATCGTCATCCTGACCGGGCGCGCCCACGTCAGCGACCGTGTCATGGGCCTCGAACTGGGCGCCGACGACTACGTGCTGAAACCCTTCGAGCCGCGCGAACTGGTCGCCCGCGTGCGCAGCATCCTGCGCCGCCGGGAAACCGGCCATGGCGCCGCCACGCCAGCCCGGGAAATTGCCGAATTCGGCAACTGGCGTTTCAACCTCGGTAATAACACCCTGCACGCCAGCAATGGTGACGAGCTTCTGCTCAGCACCTCGGAAGCCGAACTGCTCAAGGTGTTTGTCAGCCACCCGAACCGCATCCTGCAACGCGAACAGTTGATGGGCACCCGCGATCTGGCACCGACCGACCGCAGCATCGACGTCCGCATTTCGCGCCTGCGCCGCAAGCTCGAACCCGATCCGCTCGGCCCGGCCTTCATCAAGACCGTCTATGGTGCCGGCTACCTCTTTCTCGCCACGGTCAAATGGCCGGCGGAAGAAAGTACCGACACCAATTCCGGCTGAACCGCTGCACGGTCGCCGGCACATGAAAAAAGGGGCTGATCAGCCCCTTTTTTCATTCAGCAGCGAAGGTGCTTACTCATCTTCGTCATGCAGCTGGAACTTGCTTGCCAGTTGTTGCTGCACGTTGGGCGGCACCGCCGAGTAGCGGGCAAACTCGATGGTATAACTGCCCTGGCCGCCGGTCAGCGACTTCAGGCGCGACTGGTAGTCGTTGAGTTCGGCCAGCGGCACTTCACCGCTGATCGCGGCCATGCCATGCCCGCGACCGTCGGTACCGGTGATGTGACCACGACGGCCGGCCAGATCGCCGGTCAGATCGCCGATTGCCGTTTCCGGCACGACGATTTCGATATTGACGATGGGCTCGAGCACGATCGGCTTCGCGGCGCGGATCGCTTCGATGACCGCCTTGCGGCCGGCCGTGACGAAAGCCACCTCCTTGCCATCCACCGCATGCGTCTTGCCGTCGAAAACGGTCACTTTCAGATCGTCGACCGTATAGCCGGCAACGACACCGCCTTCCAGGCCTTGACGCACGCCCTTCTCGACCGCCGCCATGAAAACGCCGGGAATGACCCCGCCCTTGACCGCATCGACAAACTCGAAGCCCTCGCCGCGCTCTTTCGGCTCGATGCGCAGGTGCACTTCGCCAAACTGGCCGGCACCACCCGACTGCTTCTTGTGCCGATGAATGCCTTCGGCAGCACCGGTGATGGTTTCGCGATAGGGAATGCGCGGCGGCTTGGTATCGACTTCCAGCTTGAATTGCGCCGCCATCTTGTCGAGCTTGGCCTTGAGATGGATTTCGCCGAGACCGCGGATCACCGTTTCGTTGCTGGTCGGATGGCGTTCGACGATGAAGGTCGGATCTTCCATGGCCAGCTTGTTGAGAATGTCGAACAGGCGCTGCTCGTCGCCCTTCTTCTTCGTCTCGACCGCCAGGCCGGCCATCGGCCTGGGAAATTCGAGCGGCACGAGGTGGATGTGATCTTCATCGTGCGAGTCGTGCAGCACGCTGTCAAAATCGATTTCCTCGACCTTGGCGATCGCACCGATGTCGCCGGGAACCAGCGCATCGACTTCGACGCTGTCCTTGCCCTGCAACTGGTAGAGGTGGGCGACCTTGAACGGACGCTTGCCGTCACCGACAAAAAGCTGGGCATCCTTGCGAATCGTGCCTTGGTGTACGCGGAAGATGCCGATCTTGCCCATGTAGGGATCGGCCACCACCTTGAAAACATGCGCCAACACATGTTTGCCGGCATCCGGCTCGGCCTCGAAAGGCTCGGTCCGGTCGCCCGGCTCGCCCTTGTAGAACGGCGGCGGGTTGCCTTCGGCCGGACTCGGCGCCAGGCTCGCCAGGACATGCAGGAGCTCCTTGATGCCGGCACCGGTCTTGGCGGAAACAAAGAGGATGGGAATCAGGTGACCAGCGCGCAGGGCCTTCTCGAACGGGGCATGCAATGCGGCAGCCGTCGGATCGGCACCATCTTCCAGATACTGGGCGAGCAGATCCTCATCTTCCTCGACGATCTGGTCGATCAGCGCGCGATGGGCTGCGGCAACCGACTCGAAGTCGGCATCGCCGGCAGCGTGTTCGAGCACTTCGACGACCTCGGCCGCACCATGCGCCGGCAGATCGAGCAACATGCACTGCTTGCCGAAACGCTCACGAATATCGGCGACCAGGCCGGGCAGGTCGAGATTGTCAGCGTCGATCTTGTTGATGACGATCATCCGGCACAGATTGCGCTCGGCCGCGTGGCGCATCATGCGCTCGGTCATCAGTTCGACACCGCTTTGCGCATTGACCACGATCAGCGCCGTATCGACACCGGCCAGCGCGGCAACCGCCTGTCCGGCGAAATCGGGGTAACCCGGGGTATCGATCAGATGGATATGGCGATCTTCATGGGCAAAATTGACGATCGCGGAGTTCAGGGAGTGGCCGGCTTCCTTTTCCTGGGCATCGAAATCGCAGACTGTGCTGCCGCGCTCGATAGTGCCCTTGGCCTGGATGGCGCCGGTGGCAAAGAGCAATGCCTCGGCAAGACTGGTCTTGCCGGCGGAGCCATGACCAACCAGTGCAACGGAACGAATAGCCTCGGTGGTGTACTTGGACATCTTCTTCTCCCTGAGCTTATGAACGAATCTACAACAAGTTATTTCGCCCCCAGCGCCATGCGCTCGACAAAATAGGGTCCGGCACCGAAGAGCAGCGCCGCAGCCAGCAGCACCAGCAGCAGACCGGCCAGCAATTGCTTGCCCGGACGGGCGTACTCGGCATGCTGCCGGGCGAAGAGCAGCGGCCCGACGACCGGCAGAATCAGGGTCGGCAACCAGACCCGCCAGCCGTATGACAGCGAGGCGGGCAAGGTCTGAACATAACCAACCAGCAGCAAGGCGCCACCAACGGCCACCAGCAAGGCGGCAAGCATGACAAACAGCGTGAACCAGATATCCATTATTTCTTGACCTTTTGCGGCCGTACCCAGCCGCTGAGTGTGATCTGCTTGGCCCGCGATACGGTCAACGCATCCGGCGGGGCATTTTTGGTCAGTGTCGTACCGGCACCGAGCGTGGCACCGCGTCCGACGGTCACCGGCGCGACCAGCTGGGTATCGGAACCGATAAACACATCATCTTCGATGACGGTCTTGAACTTGTTGGCGCCATCGTAGTTGCAGGTGATGGTACCGGCCCCGACATTGACCCGCTGGCCAATCTCGGCATCACCGATGTAGGCCAGATGATTGGCCTTCGATTGGGCACCGATGCTGCTCTTCTTGACCTCGACAAAGTTGCCGATGTGCACTTCCGGACCAAGCTCGGTACCAGGACGCAGTCGGGCATACGGACCAAGCACGCCATCCGGGCCGATCACCGCATCCTCGAAATGACAAAAGGCGGCAATCCGCGTGCCGGCGCCAACCTTGACGTTCTTCAGCACGCAGTAGGGGCCGACTTCTACGGCATCCCCCAGCTCGACCAGCCCTTCGAAGACGCAACCGACATCGATCGCCACATCACGCCCATGTTGCAGCTCGCCGCGCACGTCAATGCGGGCCGGGTCGGCCAGACGCACGCCAGCGACCAGCAGCTGCTCGGCAATGTTGCGCTGATGCTGACGCTCCAGTTCGGCCAGTTGTACCTTGCTGTTCACGCCAAGTACTTCCCACTCGCCTGCGGGCTGGGCAGTATGTACCGGCAGACCTTCGGCAACCGCCAGTGCCACGACATCAGTCAGGTAGTACTCACCCTGGGCATTGTCGTTTTTCAGGCGGCCCAGCCAATCGGCAAGGTGGGCCGTCGGCATCGCCATGATGCCGGTATTGACCTCGCAAATCGCCTTCTGCGCCGGAGTCGCATCCTTTTCCTCGACGATGCACTGCACCTTGCCGGCAGCATCGCGAACGATACGGCCATAGCCGGCCGGGTTGGCTAGGTCAACAGTAAGAATCGACAATCCATCCTTGGCCGCCTGCAACAGGCGCTTCAGGGTCGCAACACTGGTCAGCGGCACATCGCCGTAAAGCACCAGAGTCTGGGCAGCCGACCCCAACGCCGGCACGGCCTGGGCGACGGCATGGCCGGTACCCAATTGTTGCGCCTGCTCGGCCCAGGTTACATCGGGTGCAGCCAGGGTCGCCTTGACGACATCACCGCCATGCCCATGCACGACGATCAGTTTTTCCGGCGCCAAGTTGCGTGCCGTATCGATGACATGCTGGGCCAGAGCCTTGCCGGCAATCGGATGCAAGACCTTGGGCAGATTGGAATGCATGCGCTTGCCTTGGCCGGCAGCGAGGATGACGATGTTCATGGATTTCTCTTCAGGTTGCAGCCGGCGCCTTGCCGGCAGGGGTCAGCCGGTTTTCTTTTCGTCCTGGCCGGTCAGGATTTCCCCGAGCAAGGCCTTGCCACGCCCGGAAACCCCCCAGTGCAGGACATTCTTGTCATTGATGCGGGTTTCGATGACGCCCATGGTTTTCATTACCGTCAGACGCTGGCTGATGAAATCGCGTGCCAGACCGGTACGGTCGCAGAGGGCGGCCAGATTGCCGTAAACAAAGCTTTCTTCAGCCAGGGCGCGCAGGATTTCAACGTCATTATAGGAAAGCACTTCCCGCGGTTCCGGACGCTGGTCGTTGGCGACCGGAGTCTCTTCGCGACTGCTCAGAACCATTTGCTCCGCTTGCTTCTGCTGTTTCAGGTGCCCGACTTCACGCTTGACTGAATCAAGCTGCCCCATCAGGCGCTGCGCGACGTTTTCGAGCAAACGACGGGATGCGATCACATAAATCAGGCAAAAGCCGGCAAAGGTGAAGAAATCCACCGGCTTGGTACGTGCCCCTTCGAGCAGGGTGCTGGCAATCATGTTCAGGAAGAGCGGTACGGTCAACGCCGCCACGATGCCCAAAACCGGATATTTGATCCAGTCGTGCCGGGAGGGCGAGGCCTGCCGATCGGCGAGAAAATAATTGGCCGCGCCGCCAAGCACACCGGCACAAACCATGATCAGCAGGATGAGCAGCATGTGCCCATCGAGCGCACCGGTTGGTGTAGTGACCTGAAAAGCGGTTTGCAGTTCTGCCGACATATTGTTTCCCCCTGTAATACTGTTTATTTTCCCACGATCCGACGCTTGGTGGAAAAAACAAAGGCCCTGCGGACTATCGTCGGCAGGGCCTTTTTTTCGAACAAGTACGAATTAACGCGGCAGCGTCGTGCCACCCATCAGGAATGCATCGACTTCACGTGCAGCCTGACGACCTTCGCGGATCGCCCAGACCACCAGCGACTGACCGCGGCGCACGTCACCGGCGGCAAAAACCTTGCCGACGTTGGTAGCGTAGCAACCGGCACCATCAGTCGTTGCCTTGGCATTGCCGCGGTTGTCCTTCTCGACACCAAAAGCTTCGAGCAGGCCACCGACCGGGTTGGTAAAGCCCATCGCCAGGAAGGCGTTGTCACACGGCAGTTCGAATTCCGAACCGGCGACTTCGCTCATCTTGCCGTCCTTCCAGTCCAGACGCACGGCCTTCAGGGCCTTGACGTTACCCTTGCCGTCATCGACGAAGCCCTTGGTGGCAACGGCGAAGTCGCGGGTGCAGCCTTCGTCATGCGAGGAAGACGTGCGCAGCTTGTACGGCCAGTACGGCCAGGTCAGCGCCTTGTTTTCCTGTTCCGGCGGCATCGGCATGAGTTCGAACTGGGTCACCGAGGCAGCACCGTGGCGGTTCGAGGTGCCAACGCAGTCGGAGCCGGTATCGCCGCCACCGATGACGATGACGTGCTTGCCCTTGACGTTGATCGGATTGGCCTTGCCCTGCTGGACTTCCTTGTTCTGCGGAATCAGGAACTCAAGCGCGGCGTAGATGCCCTTCAACTCGCGCCCCGGCACCGGCAGGTCGCGCGGCACTTCGGAACCGGCGGCGAGGATCACCGCGTCAAATTCCTTGGTCAGCTGATCGGCAGAGACAAAAGCGCTGGCATCATTGTTGATGCCCGCCGGTACGTCCTTGTTGCCAACCACCACCTTGGTCTTGAAGGTCACGCCTTCGGCTTCCATCTGGGCGACACGGCGATCGATCACCGTCTTTTCCAGCTTGAAGTCGGGAATGCCGTAGCCGAGCAGACCGCCGATACGATCACTCTTCTCGAACACCGTCACATCGTGACCGACGCGCGCCAGTTGCTGGGCAGCAGCCAGACCGGCCGGACCGGAACCAACGATGGCAATCTTCTTGCCAGTCTTCGCTTTCGGCGGTTGCGGCACGACCCAACCCATTTCCCAGCCCTTGTCGATGATGAAATGCTCGATCGACTTGATGCCCACCGGCGCGGCGTTGATGCCCAGGGTACAGGCGGCTTCGCAGGGCGCCGGACAGATGCGGCCGGTGAAATCCGGGAAATTGTTGGTGGAATGCAGCACGTCCAGGGCCTGCTTCCAGTTGCCGCGATAAACCAGATCATTCCAGTCGGGAATGATGTTGTTCACCGGGCAGCCGTTGTTGCAGAACGGGATGCCGCAGTCCATGCAACGGGCACCCTGAGTCTTGGCATCGTCATCGTTCAGGGTATGAACGAATTCCTTGTAGTGCTTCAGGCGCTGTTCAACCGGATCGTAACCCTCGGACAGACGCTCGAATTCCATAAAGCCAGTCGGCTTGCCCATTATGCGGCCTCCTTCTGTGCAGCGGCCTGCTCGGTGAGCGCCCGCTTGTACTCATGCGGATAAACTTTGACGAACTTCTCGCGGCTGACTTCCCAGTCAGCCAGAAGAGCCTTGGCGGTGGCGCTGCCGGTATATTCGGCGTGACGCGTGATCAGCTCCTTGAGCTGGACTTCGTCGGCGACACCCTGATGCAGCGGCTCGCCAGCAGCCAGACGGCTGGCCGGCAGAACCTTTTCCAGGGCGACCTGGGCCAGGTTGGCACGCTGCTTGAAGCTGCCATCTTCGTCCAGCACGTAGGCGATACCGCCCGACATGCCGGCAGCGAAGTTGCGCCCGGTCATGCCGAGAACCACCACGGTACCGCCAGTCATGTATTCACACCCGTGGTCGCCAACACCTTCGACAACCGCCGTGCCACCAGAGTTGCGGACGGCAAAGCGCTCGCCGCCAACCCCCGCGAAGAAGGCTTCACCGGTCGTCGCACCGTACATCACGGTGTTGCCGACGATGATGTTTTCCTGCGTATTGCCACGGAAATCCGGGCTCGGCTTGATGATCAGACGACCACCGGAGAGACCCTTGCCGACGTAGTCATTACCTTCGCCGGACAGTTCCAGCGTCACGCCCTTGGCCAGGAAGGCGCCGAAGGCCTGGCCGGCAGTACCGGTCAGATTGACGTGGATGGTGTCGTCCGGCAGACCGTCGTTGCCGTAGCGACGTGCGACTTCGCCCGAGAGCATGGTGCCGCAGGTGCGGTTGACGTTGATGATCGAGGTTTCGATCTGGACCTTCTGGCCCTTTTCCAGCGCCGGCTTGGCCTGCTCGATCAGCTTGTGGTCGAGCGCCTTGGCCAGGCCGTGATCCTGCGTCTCGGTATGACGACGCGGCTCGCTGGCCGGAACGTTCGGCTGATAGAAGATCTTCGAGAAGTCGAGACCCTTGGCCTTCCAGTGTTCGATGCCCGGACGGGTATCAAGCAGGTCAGCGCGACCAACCAGGTCGTCGAACTTGCGAATGCCCAGCTCGGCCATGATTTCACGAACTTCCTCGGCAACGAAGAAGAAGTAATTGACGACGTGTTCCGGCTGGCCGGTAAAGCGCTTGCGCAGCTCCGGATCCTGCGTCGCAACGCCGACCGGACAGGTGTTGAGGTGACACTTGCGCATCATGATGCAACCCTCGACAACCAGCGGCGCCGTGGCGAAACCGAATTCGTCCGCACCGAGCAGCGCGCCGATGACGACGTCGCGACCGGTCTTGATCTGACCGTCGACCTGGACGCGGATACGCGAACGCAGGCGGTTCAGAACCAGGGTCTGCTGGGTTTCGGACAGGCCGAGTTCCCACGGCGTACCGGCATGCTTGATCGACGACTGCGGCGAAGCACCCGTACCGCCGTCAAAGCCGGCGATCACCAGGTGATCGGCCTTGGCCTTGGAGACACCGGCAGCAACCGTGCCGACACCTACTTCGGAAACCAGCTTGACCGAGATCGAAGCACGCGAATTGGCGTTCTTCAGATCGTGAATCAGTTGTGCCAGGTCTTCGATCGAGTAGATGTCGTGGTGCGGCGGCGGCGAAATCAGGCCGACGCCCGGCACCGAGTGACGCAGGAAGCCGATGTACTCGGACACCTTGTGACCCGGCAACTGGCCGCCTTCACCCGGCTTGGCGCCTTGTGCCATCTTGATCTGGATCTGGTCGGCATTGACCAGGTATTCGGCGGTCACACCGAAGCGGCCGGAAGCGACCTGTTTGATAGCGGAACGCAGCGAATCGCCTTCCTTCATCTCGATGTCGCGCTCGATGCGGCTCTTGCCGATGATGTCGGAGAGCATCGTGCCGGCCTTGACCGGAGCGAAACGCTTGGCATCCTCGCCACCTTCGCCGGTATTCGACTTGCCGCCGATGCGGTTCATCGCCAGGGCGAGCGTGGTGTGGGCTTCGGTCGAGATAGAGCCGAGCGACATGGCGCCAGTGGCAAAGCGCTTGACGATTTCCTTGGCGGATTCGACTTCTTCCAGCGGCACCGGCGCGCCTTGCGGCTTGAATTCGAACAGGCCGCGCAGGGTCAGGTGACGCTTGGTCTGATCGTTGATCAGCTTGGCGTATTCCTTGTAGGTCTCGTACTTGCCGGAGCGGGTCGAGTGTTGCAGCTTGGCGATCGAATCCGGCGTCCACATGTGCTCTTCGCCGCGCGTGCGGTAAGCGTACTCACCGCCGGCATCGAGCATGCTCGAGAGCACCGGGTCGGCCGAGAAAGCTTCGGTATGCAGGCGAATGGCTTCTTCCGCCACTTCGAACAGGCCGATACCTTCGACGTTGGACGGCGTGCCGGTGAAGTACTTCTCGATGAAGTCCTTCTGCAGGCCGATCGCTTCGAAAATCTGCGCACCGGTGTAGGACATGTAGGTCGAGATGCCCATCTTGGACATGACCTTGTTGAGGCCCTTGCCGATCGCCTTGACGAAATTCTTGACGTACTTCTCGGCCTTCTCGGCATCACCCTTGGCAAAGCCTTCGATGGTTTCGAGCGCCAGGTAGGGGTGGACCGCTTCGGCACCATAGCCACCAAGCAGCGCGAAGTGATGGACCTCGCGTGCCGAACCGGTTTCAACGACGAGACCGGTGCTGGTGCGCATGCCCTTCTTGACGAGGTGCTGGTGAATTGCCGAGGTTGCCAACAGTGCCGGGATGGCGACGTGATCGGCATCGAGCTTGCGGTCGGAGACGATCAGGATGTTGGCACCGGAGCGCACGGCATCTTCGGCATCGGCTGCCAGGGAGGCGAGACGAGCCTCGACACCGGCCTTGCCCCAGCCCACCGGATAACAGATATCCAGTTCGAAGGACTTGAACTTGTCCGAGGTGTATTTGCCGATGTGACGCAGCTTCTCGATGTCGCCCTTGGTCAGTACCGGTTGCGAGACTTCGAGACGGATCGGCGGATTGATGTCGGCGGTATTCAGCAGGTTCGGCTTCGGACCAACGAAGGACACCAGCGACATAACCAATTCTTCGCGGATCGGGTCGATCGGCGGATTGGTCACCTGCGCGAACAGTTGCTTGAAGTAGGTGTAAAGCGTCTTGTTCTTGGCAGACAGAACCGGCAATGCCGAATCGGTGCCCATCGAGCCGCTGGCCTCTTCACCGGTCTGGACCATCGGCTCCAGGATGACCTTGATGTCTTCCTGGGTGTAGCCGAAGGCTTGCTGGCGATCGAGCAGGGAAGCCGTGGCTTCGTCGCAGGTTTCGGCCGGTGCCGGAATTTCGTCGAGCTTGATGCGGATCTTTTCGATCCATTCGCGGTAAGGCTTGGCTTTGGCCAGCGAATCCTTGAGTTCCTTGTCGTCGATGATGCGGCCTTGTTCCATATCGATCAGGAACATCTTGCCCGGCTGCAGGCGCCACTTCTTGACGATCTTCTTTTCCGGGATTGGCAGCACGCCGGACTCGGAAGCCATGACCACGAGGTCATCATCGGTGACCAGATAACGGGCCGGACGCAGACCGTTACGATCGAGCGTCGCGCCGATCTGGCGACCATCAGTGAAGGCCACGGCGGCAGGGCCGTCCCACGGCTCCATCATGGCAGCATGGTATTCGTAGAAGGCGCGACGATTTTCGTCCATCGTCGTGTGCTTTTCCCAGGCTTCCGGGATCATCAGCATCACGGCCTGGGCCAGCGAGTAACCACCACCCATGACGAGCAGCTCGAGCGCATTGTCGAAGGATGCAGAGTCAGACTGACCCGGATAATGCAGCGGCCATACCTTCTTCAGGTCTTCGCCGAGAATCGGCGAAGAAATCGCCTGTTCACGCGCCTTGAACCAGTTAACGTTGCCGCGCACCGTGTTGATTTCGCCGTTGTGGGCGATGTAGCGGAACGGGTGTGCCAGATCCCAGGTCGGGAAGGTGTTGGTCGAGAAACGCTGGTGCACCAATGCCAGGGCGGAAGTCGTGCGCTTGTCCTGAAGATCGAGGTAATACACACCAACCTGATCGGCCAGCAACAGGCCCTTGTAGTTCACGGTGCGCGCCGAGAAGGACGGCACATAGAACTCCTGACCATGCTTCAGCTTCAGCGACTTGATGGCATTCGCAGCGCGACGGCGGATGATGTACAGCTTGCGCTCGAGGGCATCGGTCACGAAAACGTCCGGACCGCGACCGACGAAGATCTGGCGGATCACCGGTTCCTTGGCGCGCACTGTCGGCGACATCGGCATTTCGGCATTGACCGGCACATCGCGCCAGCCCAGTACGACCTGGCCTTCGGCCTTGACTGAACGTTCGATTTCCTCGACACAGGCATGGCGCGAAGCAGCCTCCTGCGGCAGGAAAACCATGCCGACACCGTATTCGCCAAGCGGCGGCAGGTTCACGCCCTGCTTGGCCATCTCTTCGCGATAAAACTGGTCGGGAATCTGGATCAGAATACCGGCACCGTCACCCTGCAACGGGTCGGCACCCACGGCGCCGCGGTGATCCAGATTCTTCAGGATCAACAAACCTTGCTCGACAATGCTATGACTTTTCTGGCCCTTAAAATGGGCTACAAAGCCCACACCACAAGCATCGTGCTCGTTCGCGGGGTCGTACAAACCCTGCTGCTCAGGTACTGCCGGTTCCATCACACGCATTCCTTAAATAACTTGGCCGGTGAACAAAGACCAATGATGAAAAAAGCCGCGCAGCATTATTTCTTGCGTCGGCCTGTACGAAAATTAGAGGCAACCATCAAATATACTGGTAAACCCCTGTCAATTCAAGATGCTGCAACGCACCAATACGGCCCAAAACAGCCAGGCCATCACTACTCAGGTGCATCTGGCGTCTATCGCTTCCGCCATCTGCGCTTCGCTTGCCTCGTCGGAGACAACCGCCTTGCCGATATCCCGGAGCAGCACCAGACGCATTTTTCCATCTTGCACCTTCTTGTCATGCCGCATCAATTCAAGATACCGCGCCGCACCAAGAGGCGCTCCCCGTACTGGCAAACCGACCTGAACAAAGATCGCCTCGACTCTCAGCAACGCCTCCCGCGACAACCACCCCAGATTGCAGGAGAGTTCTGCAGCAATTAATGTGCCGGCAGCCACTGCTTCACCATGCAGCCACTCGCCGTAACCCAGGCCAGTCTCGATGGCATGGCCAAACGTATGACCCAGATTAAGCAAGGCCCGTTCGCCGGTTTCCCGCTCGTCGGCCGCAACCACTTCTGCCTTGTTGGCACAGGAGCGATGCACGGCGTATATCAACGCCTCTTCATCGCGCCCGAGAAGCTTGTCCAGATTGTTTTCCAGCCAGACAAAAAATTCCGGATCACGAATCAAACCGTACTTGATCACCTCGGCTAAGCCTGCCTTCAATTCACGCTCAGGCAAGGTGGCCAGCGTCGAGATATCAGCCATCACCAATTTGGGCTGATAAAACGCACCAATCATGTTCTTGCCTAGCGGATGATTGATCGCGGTTTTTCCTCCGACAGAAGAGTCGACCAGGGAAAGCAGTGTCGTCGGGACCTGGATAAAGGGCATGCCACGCTGATAGCAGGCGGCAGCAAAGCCCCCCATATCACCGATAACCCCCCCACCAAGGGCGATCAATGTCGTGCTCCGCTCGCAATGATTGCCCAGCAAGGCATCAAAGATCAGATTCAGCGTTTCCCAGGTCTTGTATTTTTCGCCATCCGGCAAGATCACCGGGAGAACTGAAATCCCTGCTTTTTCAAGCGTCGACCGCAAGAGGTCAAGATACAGAGGCGCCACCGTCGTATTGCTGACCACAACCACCTTTTTCTGCCGGATATGGGGCAAAAAAAACTCGTGATTCGACAGTACACCGCTACCGATATGAATCGGGTAAGACCGCTCACCCAGCGCCACCTGCAAGGTCTGCATCATTTTTTGCATAAAAGGCCAAACTCCCTCAACAGGTGCTGCACGATACCGGACGCGATCAGATGCGAACCGTCCACCACCAGATGCGCAGTCTCCCGATAGAGCGGATCACGCAAGGCGTGCAACTCCTCCAGCCGAGCCAGAGGATCCGGGACTCGCAGCAAAGGACGATTCCGGTCATGCCGCGTTCTCTCGAAGAGCATGACCGGCGGGACATTCAGATAGACCACCCAACCCGTCTCATGCAACCGGCGACGGTTTTCAGGGTTCAAAACAACCCCGCCCCCCGTTGCCAGGACAATATTGTCGTTGATCGAGAGCTCGGCAATGGTCTGAGCTTCTCTGCGGCGAAAGCCATCCTCGCCCTCGATCTCGAAAATGGTGGGAATGGGCACCCCCGTTCGCTCGACTATCTCATGATCCGAGTCATAAAAGACCCGCCCGAGTCGTCGCGCCAACTGACGCCCAACAGTCGTCTTGCCAGCCCCCATCAAGCCGACCAGATAGATATTCGTACGATTATTCACCCGCCAATTTTATCCGAAGCCGAGTCGAAGCCGAAAAAAAAGCCGGCATAGCCGGCTTTTTTTGGACTCATCCACTCAATCGAAACGAACCTTGTCAGAAATGACTCGTGGCGTAATGAAAATCAGTAGCTCGCGGCGCTTTCCCACATCAGACTTGTAACGGAATAGTGCGCCAAGGTAAGGAATATCACCAAGCAACGGAACCTTCTCAACAGTGGATTGGTTATTCGTAATATAGACACCACCAACCACAACCGTGCCACCATTGTCCACTACAACATTGGTTTCAACAATTGAGCTTTTAATTGGCGGGTTACCCAATACCGCATTCGTCCAGTCTGGATCTTCCTTTTTGATCAACAACGCCATCTTCACAGTGCCTTCCGGCGTGATCTGCGGAGTTGCTTCCAGAGAAAGCTTTGCCGGCTTGAAGCTAACCGTCTGAGTCACTACGCCTCCACTATTTGTGGTCGTGACATAAGGGATTTCCGTACCATCCTCGATTTTCGCTTTTACATTGTTCGCTGTGATGACGCGCGGACTGGAAATAATCTTGCCTATACCGTCAGCCTCAAGAGCCGCAATTTCCAAGTTAAGAATACGACTCAAAGCCGAGTTGAACAACGACAGCGCCACCGTCCCCCCTTTGGAAGAATAGGATGGCAGGTTCACCCCGATATTCGAGCTTTGCGTCAGACTTGCTGGGGTACTGGTTGTCGTTGTAACACCATCTTTTGTCGAAGAAGTACTGGTACCAGGAGCATAACTCCCCCCCACCATATTCACCCCACCTCCCAAATTTATAGACTTTGAGTTGATGAAATTGAGTTTAGCCCCCAACTGTTTGTTGAAATCATCAGTTGCTTCCACGACGCGCGCTTCAATCAGAACCTGCCTCGCCCCGGTGTCAATTGCCTTAATAAAATTACGGATTTCGTCAAGTTTCGAAGGAACATCATTCACAAATACGATATTCGACTGATCATCGGCAATTACCGAACCGCGCTTGCTAAGCATTTTTAGCGCAGTGTTGTTATTCGTTCCGGTATTGACTGGCACCCCTGGCAAGGGAGACAAACCTGCCAATAATTTGGCGACGTTTACAGCTTTCTGGTAACTGAGAATAAATTGTTCTGACTGAAGTGGCTCGAGGTCTCCAATCTGCTGTTTGGACTCAAACTCCAGTTTCTCGCGAGTCGATATCTCGTCACGCGGCGCAATCAGGATAATGTTTCCCTTCTTGCGCATATCCAAACCCTTTTGCTGAAAGATGATGTCAATCACCTGATCAGCAGGAACATCCTTAAGAACCAAGGTCGTTGTGCCAGTGACTGTCTCGCTAATGACAGCATTCAAATTCAACTCTTCTGCCATCAGACGCAACAACGCTCTTACATCACCATTCTGATAATTTATGCTTACCCGCGGCCCCTGATAGCCAACTTTGCTACTTTGAACCAATTTATTGGGATCTTCTATGATCTTTTTGACTTCAACGATGAACTGACTATCGCTCTGGTAGGCATTGTGCTCCCACAGCCCCTTGGGAGAAATGGTCATGCGAACATTGTCACCAATGGCCTTCGTTTCAACCGAACTGACCGGCGTCGCGAAATCATTGACATCCAGCTTGCGACGCAGGTGATCAGGAACGCTGGTCTTGACAAAATCAACAATCAGATTGGAACCCTGCTGACGGATGTCAATGCCAGTCCCGGCATCACTCAGATCGACAACGATCCGGCCTTCTCCATCCTTGCCACGCCGAAATACCACATCACGTACAGCATGTTTTTGGCCAACAACACTTTCCTCGGCAAAACGAGTCACCTTCTCGGCAGCAGAACCGCCAAGACGCGCAATAGGAGCCAGGACAACATACAACGACTTTCCATCCAAGCGCGTGCTGTAGTTCATTGCTCGAACAAGATTCAAAACTAGCCGGGTCCGTCCTCCGGCCTGAACCACATTCAAACTGTGCAAATCACCTGTATTGACGACCTGCGTGGTCTTACCCAAGCCATTGACCGTTCCAGGAAAGTCAAATGCAACCTTGGCTGGATTGGCAACACTGAATCCTGCCGGAGGCAAACTCAACGCATCTTTCAAATCAATTTTTACAGCAATCTCCGTGCCCTGCTGGGCCACATTGATGGCATCAATCGAGTTTTCTGCCGTCTGCGCCTGGACGGACGAAAAAAAGGCAAGGCAGGTCGCTGCGACGGCAACCGAGACATAGTTAACCAATTTCATTTTTTGCTTCCCTCCTTGCTCTGCAGGAACAACGAACTCTTTCGCTCGCTCCAGTCTCCGGCAGAATCCTGAATCAACTCACGCAACTCGACGTCCTTGTCGGTAATTTTCGTAACCATCCCGAAATCCAGGCCGATGTAATCCCCCACCTTGACCTGCTTTACCTTGTCCTCAACCTGGATGACCGCAAGCGGCTGCTTGTTGACATTCATATAGCCAATCATTTTCAGTGACTCGACGGGATACTTTTCAAGCAGGCTGTTACGCAACTCCCTGGCTTCGAAGTCAGGCTGGAATGCACCTCCCTTGCCCCCCCCCTGGCGGGACTTTGATTCAGGCTCGATCTTGCCCGGCTTGAACGGATCCAGCAGCGCCTCAACATCGTAGGGGACAGGCTGATAGGGAAGCACTTCAGGCAATTTCGGAATATTCCCCCGCATATCCTTGGCACTCTCTTCCATCCATTGCTTCAGGTCTTCGTGGTCGCCACCCGAGCAAGCCGCCAAGGCTCCACACATGGCGATGAGAAACAGTCGTTTCACTTCGCAGCTCCTTTAGCAGGTTTCTTCTGTCTGGCAATTTCCTCTTCATCCAGATAGCGGAAGGTCTTGGTGGTTGCGTCCAGCGTCAATCCCCCCCCATCCTTGATAGGAGCAATGGAAATATTGTTCAGGGTGACGATGCGCGGCAGCTTGGCAATGTCAGCAGCGAAGGCGCCCAAGTCATGGTATGAGCCGTTGATCTTTACCGAAATCGGCAACTCAGCATAGAAATCCTTGACGACTTCAGCACCCGGACGGAAAAGCTCGAACTGCAGCCCCCTCCCCAACCCGGCCTGATTGACTTCAATCAGCAGTGCTTCAACTTCAGATTTGTCGGGCAATTGCTTGAGCAAGGCACCAAACGACCGGTCGATTTCGGCCAGTTGCTGAGTATACAAATCGAGATTGATCGCCTGCCGCTTTTTTTCCAGATACTGCTGGCGCAGCGACTCTTCCTCATGCTGCTTGGCTTCCAGTTCAGCCAGCTGATCACTCCAGAAAAACCACCAACCGCCGAGCAGCAGAAGCAGCAACATGCCGACAAGAACCGTAATTTTCGGAACCAGAGGCCAAGCCCCCGGATCATTCGGATTCATGTAGCGAAAGTCATCAGCAATCGCCTGAAAATCAATATTGGGAAGACTTACGGATTTGGTGCTCATTTATTCACCTTCCCGTCATCCGCTTTGACTCGCGTCAAGACCACATTCATTGCAAACTCGTTGCTGCGGCGGCCATTGAGAACAATGGCCTTGACCTCAACCAGCTGCGGAGATTCCAGCCAGGGTGAAGCCTCCAAATTTCGCATCAATGCGGAAACCCGGGCGTTCGACTGGGCATACCCTGTGATATTTACGCTAAGACCATCCTGCTTCAAGGACTTCAAGTAAATTCCTTCCGGCACCTGCTTGACCATTTCGCTCAACAAATAAACGGTTTCACCCCGATCCCGCTGCAGATCCTCAATCACTTGCTTACGCGCAAGAAGGGCCTGCGTCTGCTCCTTCAAGCGCTTGATCTGATCCAGTTGCTTGTCAAGAACAGCAATTTCCTTTTTCAGAAAATCGTTGGCACCTTCCTGCGCGCCGATATAACCCGCGATTGACGTATAAACGGCAAAAACAATAAGCACCCCAAGCACGGCAACCAGTCCTGAAAGCACAAAGAACTGCTGCCGCCTTTCCTTTTTGGCCTCTTCACGATGAGGCAGGAGGTTAATGCGAATCATGATGGATCAAACCTCCGCAGAGCCAGACCGCATGCCACCATCAATGAAGAGGCATCAGCCAGCAGGCTCTTCGCCCGCACACGGTCGGAAAGCACCATGTTGGCAAAAGGATTGGCAATCAGTGTATTCACCTGCGTGCGCGTTGCCACGACTTCGTCAATTCCGGGGATAACAGCACAGCCGCCAGCCAGAATCAGATGATCTACCTGATTGTACTGAGTAGAGGTAAAGAAAAACTGGAGCGCTCGCGACACCTCAAGGGCCAGATTCTCCATAAACGGGTTCAACAACTCTGCCTCGTAGCCTTCGGGCAAATTGCTGCTGCGCTTCGCAGCCTCGGCATCCTCGTAGTTCATGCCGTAATGCCGAGCAATATCCTGGGTCAGCTGACCACCACCGAAAGCCTGTTCGCGTGCATAGACCTGCTGCCCGTTGCGCAAGACGGTCAGATTCATGACATGCGCCCCCGCATCGATCAAGGCAATAATCTGATTCTTGCCGCCGTCAGGCAGCTGACGCTCAATCAATTCGAAAGCAGCCAATGAGGCAAGCGACTCGACATCGACAACCACTGCCTTCAAGCCAGCCGCATCAGCGACCGCAACGCGATCTTCAACGCGCTCTTTTTTTGACGCAGCGATCAGCACCTCGATCTCATCAGGCACGGAAGGCGCGGGGCCCAAAACCTGATAATCGAGATTGACTTCTTCAATCGAAAAAGGAATGTATTGATTGGCCTCAGACTCGACCTGAACCTCGAGTTCCTCATCCCGCAAGCCCGCCGGAACGATAATTTTCTTGGTGATGACAGCCGATCCGGGCAAAGCCATCGCCACATTACGCGTGGAAGTCCCCAAACGCTTCCAGGCGCGCTTTACGCAATCGACTACACCATCCAGATTGGCAATATTGCCATCGGACACCGCATCCTTCGGCAACACCTCTATGGTGTAGCGCTCGACACGGTAGCCATCCTTCCCATTGGCGGTCAATTCGACCATCTTGACAGCGGACGAACTGATGTCCAGTCCGAGCAAGGAACGCGCCTTGGGATTTAATAAAGCAGAGATATCGAAGCGCACCAGACCCCCAAAAAGTCCTTACAGAATGCGAAGTTAGCTAAACAACCAATAATCCACTTGAAATCCTAGCAACAAGCCCCCGGCATGTAAAGCACTTTCGCAGAGGCATCTGGCGACAGCGTATAATCGAAACAACTCAAACCCGAGCGAATACCGCCTTGCCTTCCTTGCCCCTGCCGATCCGCATCTTCCTCTATCCGTTTCTCATAATTGCCGGTTTGATTGCCATGGGAATTGCCATCGGACTGATCATATTGGTGCTTGCCTACCCCAATCTCCCGTCACTGGAAGTCCTTACCGACTATCGTCCGAAAATTCCGTTGCGTATATTCACAGCGGATGGTTTCCTGATCGGCGAATTTGGTGAAGAACGACGGGCCGTGGTCAATATACACGACGTCCCGGATGTCATGAAGCAGGCGATCCTCGCGGCAGAAGACGATCGCTTCTACAAGCATGGCGGAATCGACTACCTGGGAATTTTGCGCGCAGCGGGTACCAACCTGCTGGGCGGAGGCAAACGACAAGGCGCCTCGACGATCACCCAGCAGGTTGCCCGAAACTTTTTCCTGACCGGCGAAAAAACCTATACCCGCAAGCTTTACGAGGCGCTGCTCTCCTTCAAGATCGAGAACAATCTATCCAAGGACCAGATTTTCGAGCTTTACATCAACCAGATATTCCTGGGCCAACGCGCCTATGGGTTTGCTGCTGCTGCGCAAATCTATTTCGGCAAGCCCCTGAAAGACATTTCGATTGCCGAAGCCGCGATGCTGGCTGGCCTGCCGAAAGCCCCTTCCGCCTATAACCCGATCGTCAATCCCAAACGCGCCAGACTGCGCCAGCAATACGTCCTGCGCCGGATGCACGAACTGGGATTCATCACCGATGCACAGCAGGACAGCGCACTGAAGGAACCCCTGATCGTCAAACGGGAACTCGGTGATTATGCGGTCCACGCCGAATTTGCTGCCGAAATGGCACGCCAGATCGCCGCCGAACGTTTCCCCGAAGATGTCTACTCGCGCGGCATGCGCATCTACACCACCCTGATCAAGGCCGAACAGGAAGCGGCATACACCAGCCTGCGCAAAGGCGTCATGGATTACGACCGGCGCCATGGTTACCGCGGGGCAGAATCCTATCTCGACATGCAGGACATGAAGTCCGATCAGGATGAAGCGATTGACGAAGCCCTGCAGGACATCGCCGATGCCGGCGACCTGATCCCGGCGCTGGTCCTCGCTGCCGACGCCAAACAGATTCGCGTTTATCGCAAGGGGGGAGAAAGCATCACCCTGACCGGCGATGCGATGAAATTCGCGGCCAAAATGCTGGATGACAAGGCGCCGCCCAACAAGCGCATCAAACGTGGCGCCATTATCCGTGTGCAGAAGGACGACAAGGGCAGCTGGCAAATCGCCCAGTTGCCGGAGGTCGAATCGGCATTCGTGGCGGTCGACCCGAGGGATGGGGCCATTCGCGCCCTGGTCGGCGGCTTCGATTTCAATCGCAACAAGTTCAATCACGTCACACAGGCGTGGCGCCAGCCGGGTTCCAGCTTCAAGCCCTTCATCTATTCGGCCTCGCTGGAAAAGGGGTTCAGCCCGAACAGCGTGATCGCCGACGAGCCGATCGTCATTCCGGCCAGCCAGACCGGCGCACAAGCCTGGGAACCGCACAACTACGATGGCAAATACGAAGGGCCGATGAAAATGCGCACGGCGCTGGCCAAGTCGAAAAACATGGTCTCGATCCGCATTCTGCAGTCGATCGGTACGCACTACGCCCAGGACTACGCCGGACGTTTCGGCTTTGACCCGGAGAAGCATCCGCCCTATCTGACCATGGCCCTGGGAGCCGGTTCGGTAACGCCATGGCAGATGGTGACGGCCTACTCGGTGTTTGCCAACGGCGGCTTCAAGATCAATCCCTTTGTCGTGCGCGAGATTCGCGACGAAAGAAACCAGGTACTCGCCCGCTCAGCCGAAGTTGAAGCCGGCGACGAATCCATCCGCGCCATTGACCCGCGCAATGCCTTCATGATGGATGCCATGCTGCGTGACGTCACCATCTACGGCACCGCCGCCCGCGCATCCGTTGCGTTGAAACGGCAGGATCTCGCCGGCAAGACCGGCACCACCAATGAATACATTGACGCCTGGTTCTGCGGCTATCAGATGACGGCTGCCGGCTGCGCCTGGATAGGCTTCGACCAGCCGAAAAAACTGGGCGACAAGGAAACCGGCGGTGCCGCTGCGCTTCCGATCTGGATCGGCTACATGAACCGGGCGCTCAAGGATGTTCCCATCCAGACTCCGCAGGCGCCGGAAGGCATCATCAGCTACGGCGAAGGACGCGAGCGCAGTTACATCTACGCTGAAAATGCAGCCAAGGAACGCCCGGCCGAAGAAGCCGAGGCAACCCCGTTGCCGAAGCCGGAGCTCGACAAGCCGCCGAGCGACTGATCAGTTGAAACGAATACTCTCGCCGGCTTGCTGACTGGCGAGAGCAGACAACTTTTCCATCAGTTCGGTGCCATCGCGCGTATCGCGCCAGACGGCGCCATCCCAACGAAAATGGAAACCGCCGGCACGGGCCGCGACCCAGATTTCCTTCGCCACACCATGCCGATTGACGATGATCTTGCTGCCATCGGCAAACTCGATTTCCAGCACGCCGCCGGCTGCAAGTTCACAATCGACATCTGCACCGCTCGCCTCAAGTGCTGCATCTATCGCGGTCAACGCAAGGTCGGCCAGCGCGTTAAATTCCTTGTCTTCCATCGTATGCTACCATCCCGCTCTTTGCTGACCGGTTCGTCACCAATGTCCAGAGTTGTCACCGTTTTGCTGACCTTGTGCCTTGCAGCCTGTGGCACGAAAGCCCCGCTCCGGATGCCGGACAGACCGACGCCGGAACCCTTGCTCGGCAACGCCAAACCCGCTGCCAGTCAGCCGGCAACGATTGCGCCGAATGTTAGCACGGCCACCAAAACCAACACCGCGAATCCCCAATGAGCTCCTTTAGCCTGAAGAACGGCGTCCTGCACGCCGAATCCGTCGCCCTGCCCGCCCTCGCCGAACAATTCGGCACGCCGGCCTATGTCTATTCGCGCGCCGCCCTCGAAGGCTCGCTGCGCGAATTTCTCGACGTCCTGACCGCTCATCCGGCCGGTGCTGGCGCGCTGGTCTGCTATGCCGTCAAGGCCAACTCGAATCTCGCCATCCTCAACCTGTTTGCCCGCCTCGGCGCTGGTTTCGACATCGTCTCCGGCGGCGAACTGCAGCGCGTGCTGGCCGCCGGCGCCGATCCGCAAAAGGTCGTGTTCTCCGGCGTCGGCAAGACGGCTGCCGAAATGCAGTTGGCGCTCGACGTCGGCATTTTCTGCTTCAACATCGAATCCGCCCCCGAACTGGAGCGCCTCAACGCGGTTGCCGGCCAGTGCGGCAAGAAGGCGCCGGTCAGCCTGCGCGTCAATCCGAATGTCGATCCGAAGACCCATCCGTATATCTCGACCGGTCTCAAGGAAGCCAAATTCGGCGTTGCCTACGACGATGCGCTGGCGCTCTACCGCCGCGCCGCTGCGCTGCCGAACATCGAAGTCGCCGGCATCGACTGCCATATCGGCTCGCAACTGCTCGACCCAGCGCCCTTCGTCGAAGCGCTCGACCGCGTTTTGGCCCTGATCGACCAGTTGACCGCCGAAGGCATCAACGTGCATCACCTCGATCTCGGCGGCGGCCTTGGCATCAAGTACAAGGACGACCAGGTCCAGCCGACCGTCGCTTCCTACCTGACGCCGCTGCTCGACAAGCTGGCCGGGCGCGGCCTCAAGGTCGTGCTCGAACCGGGCCGCCGCCTGGTCGGCAATGCCGGCCTGCTGCTGACCCGCGTCGAGTTCCTGAAGCCCGGCGAAGGCAAGAATTTCGCGATCATCGATGCCGCCATGAACGACCTGATGCGCCCGGCGCTGTACGAAGCCTGGCACGACATCCTGCCGGTCGTGCCGCGCACCGGTGCGACGCGCGATTACGATGTGGTCGGCCCGGTCTGCGAATCCGGCGACTTCCTCGGCCTGGCCCGGCCGCTCGCCATCGAAGCCGGCGACCTGCTCGCCGTGATGTCGGCCGGTGCCTACGGCATGGCGATGGCCTCGAACTACAACACGCGGCCGCGCGCCGTCGAACTGATGGTCGATGGCGAGACGGTGCACGTCATTCGCCAGCGCGAAACCGTCGAACAACTCTACGCCGGCGAGCAGGTTTTGCCGTAGTGGTCTGTTTCGTAATTGGCGAAACGCAATGGAAGCGATGAATTTGTGTTCCTGGCTAGGCGCGAACCGCAGCGATAGCCATTGCTATCGCGAGGATGAGCAACAACGTCAGGGGCGCAAAGGCAAGCTTCCATGTTTTGCCAGTTGCGAAGCGGACCACCCATGAGTGGAGTCCGCATCGACAAGTGGCTGTGGGCGGCGCGTTTCTTCAAGACGCGCAGCCTCGCCACCGATGCCGTCAGCGGCGGCAAGATCAAGTTGAACGGCGCGCCGACCAAGCCGGCGCGTGACGTCAAGATCGGCGACAAACTCGACGTATTCAATGGTGAAACGCGCTGGAGCATCATCGTGCAGGCCCTTGCCGAAAAGCGCGGCCCGGCCGCTGAAGCCCGCCTGCTCTACGAAGAAACGACGGAAAGCATTGCCGCCCGCGAAGCGGAACAGGCCAGACGCAAGTTCGAGCACGAACCTGCCACCGAAATCCACGGCCGCCCGACCAAGCGCGACCGCCGCCAGATGGATCGCCTGCGCTAGGCGTTTTTGCTTGTTCTGGACGGTCGACCGTCCAGAAACCTACAAAACCAGGGCCAGCGCGAGCGGCAGGAAAATCAGCGCCGCCATGTTGCCGACCAGCACGATAGAGGCGACCCGCTGCGGCTCCTGCTTGTAGCGCTCGGCAAACAGGAAGTTCAGCACGGCTGGCGGCAAGGCACCGAACACCAGCAACATGGCGGCATCGCGCCCGTGAAGGCCGAGCAGGGCAATCACCCCGTAGGCCACCGCCATGCCGGCCAGCGGCCGCAGCAGCGCGCTGCCCAGCGACAGCTTCCATTCGCCGAAAGTCACGTCGGTCATGCGCACGCCGAGCGAGAAGAGCAGCAAGGGCACCGAGACATCGCCGAGCATCTTGATGGCGATCACTGCCGGCTGCCAGACCGGCACTTTGAGAAGCGCAACGGCCAAGCCCGCAATGGCGGCAAAAACCACAGGAATGCGCCACAGGGTCAGCAGGCGCGTCGTCGGATCGAGCAGGCGGGCGCCGAAAGAAAAATGCAGCGTGTTCTCGACCATGAACAGGATCACCGCCGCCGGCAGCGCGTTTTCACCCCAGGCCAGCACGGCGAGCGGCAGGCCGATGTTGCCGGAGTTGTTGAACAGCATCGGCGGCACCAGCGTCTTGGGCTGAATGCCGAATAGTCTGGCAACCGGCCAGGCGAGCAGGCCGCAGGTCGCCAGCACCAGGAAGCCGCCGAGCGCGAGCGGCGCGTAGGCGGCGAGATCGAAGGATTTGCCGGCCATCGCGGCAAAAACCAGGGCCGGCACGAAAATATCCATGTTCAGCCGATTGGCGACGGCCATTTCCGGCTTGTGCTTGCGCGCGTAGAAAAAGCCGGCGGCAACGATGGCGAAAATCGGGAAAAGGATGGCCAGCAGGCGAAAACTCAGGCTTTGTTCGTCCACGCAAGCACCTTGAAAAATATGGAATGAGGCGCCGATTATCGACGCAGTTGGCGCGCCCGGGCGATCAGGGATGACCCTGAGCCCGACCGCAGCCGCTTACAGCACGTAGCGCGATAGATCCTCGTCGGCGGCAAGTTCGCCAAGACGCTCGTTAACCGCCGCAGCATCAATGACGATGGTTTGCGGCCCGGCCTTGCCGGCTTCGAAGGAAATTTCCTCGAGCAGTTTTTCCATGACCGTGTGCAGACGCCGCGCACCGATGTTCTCGGTCTTCTCGTTCACCTGGAAGGCGATCTCGGCCAGGCGGCGGATGCCGTCGTCGGCGAACTGCAGCTGCACGCCTTCGGTTTCGAGCAGCGCCTGGTACTGCCGGGTCAGGCAGGCATCGGTCTGGGTCAGGATGCATTCGAAATCGGCGACCGACAGCGAATCCAGCTCGACGCGGATCGGGAAGCGGCCCTGCAGTTCCGGAATCAGGTCGGACGGCTTCGACAGGTGAAAGGCGCCGGAGGCGATGAACAGGATGTGATCGGTCTTGATCATGCCGTACTTGGTCGACACCGTGGTGCCCTCGACCAGCGGCAGCAGGTCGCGCTGCACGCCCTGGCGCGAGACGTCGGCGCCCTGGGCCTCGGAGCGGCTGGCGATCTTGTCGAGTTCGTCGAGGAAGACGATGCCGTTCTGCTCGACGGCCTTGACCGCTTCCAGCTTGACGTCTTCGTCGTTGACCAGCTTGGCGGCTTCCTCGTCGGTGAGCAGCTTCAAGGCTTCCTTGATCTGCAGCTTGCGCGACTTCTTGCGGCCCTGCCCCATGTTCTGGAACATGCCCTGGATCTGCTGCGTCAGGTCTTCCATGCCCGGCGGCGCGAAGATTTCGGCCTGCATGCTCGGTGCGGCCAGCTCGATGTCGATTTCCTTGTCGTCGAGTTCGCCTTCGCGCAGCTTCTTGCGGAATTTCTGGCGGGTCGTGTTATCCGTAGCGGTCGACTCGCTGTTTTCGGCAAAAAAGCCCGGACTGCGCGCCGGCGGCAACAAGGCGTCGAGAATGCGATCCTCGGCCGCATCTTCGGCACGCGCCCGCATCTGCTTCATGGCGCGTTCGCGGTGCGACTTGATCGCCATCTCGACCAGGTCGCGGATGATGGTCTCGACATCGCGGCCGACATAGCCGACCTCGGTGAACTTGGTCGCCTCGATCTTGATGAAGGGCGCGTTGGCGATGCGCGCCAGACGGCGCGCTATCTCGGTCTTGCCGACGCCAGTCGGGCCGATCATCAGGATGTTCTTGGGCGTGATTTCCTGGCGCAACGGCTCGGCGACCTGCGAACGCCGCCAGCGGTTGCGCAGGGCAATGGCGACCGATTTCTTGGCGTTGTGCTGGCCAACGATGTGCTTGTCGAGTTCGGAAACGATTTCCTGCGGCGTCATGGTCGTCATTCGAGCGCCTCGATGGTGAAGTTGCGATTGGTGTAGATGCAGATGTCGCCGGCGATTTCCAGCGACTTGGTAACGATGTCGCGCGGCGACAAGTCGGTGTTCTCAAGCAAGGCGCGCGCCGCGCTCTGCGCGTAGGAGCCGCCCGAGCCGATGGCGACGATGCCGTGCTCCGGCTCGAGCACATCGCCGTTGCCGGTGATGATCAGCGAGACATCCTTGTCGGCGACCGAAAGCATGGCTTCGAGACGGCGCAGGGCACGGTCGGAACGCCAGTCCTTGGCCAGCTCGACCGCCGAGCGCGTCAGGTTGCCCTGATGCTTCTCCAGCTTGGCCTCGAAACGCTCGAACAGCGTAAAGGCATCGGCCGTGCCGCCGGCAAAGCCGGCCAGGATGCGGCCGTTGTAGAGACGACGGACCTTCTTGGCGGTTGCCTTGATGACGATATTGCCCAGCGTCACCTGGCCGTCGCCGCCCATGGCGACGACGCTGCCCCGGCGCACCGACAGGATCGTCGTGCCGTGATATTGCTCCATGTTTTGCTACCTCAAGACTTGGGAACGATGATGCGCGCCTGCTTGTTGAGGCCGACCACGGCCATCAACTCGGCAACGAGATGGTTCGGGCTGCGCACGACGACTTCGCGGCCAGCCGCCTTGTACGGGGCCAGCCGGTTGACCAGTTGCCCGGCCGAGTAAAAATCCATCCGGCGCACGCCGGAGAAATCGAGAATGGGCGTTTCCTGACCTTCGATGACCGGAACCAAATCCTCGAAGCGACAACTTTTCAGATCACCGCTCAGGTAGTGCGCATCATCACGCAGTACCGGCAGTGTCGCCGTCTTGGCGGCCGCGACGGCTGGCCGGACATCCCACGATGGCGGCGACAATTCGAAGGTGACGGCATAGTCGACCGCACGTTCTTCGAAGGCCTCCTGCGTACCGTGCCGCTGCAGCAGTTCGAGCAACAGCAGCCAGGACGGTGCATGCACCGCCTCGCCCACCTGCAGCCGGTCATTGAGCCGCCGCTGGAAGGCCTCCGGCTGGAGCAGCGTGATCGCCACCCCGTTTTTGCGGGCACTGGCCAGCAGAGTGGCCAAACGCCCGGCGACTTCGTCATCGCAACCGATCAGTTTGCCGCAATCCACCATGGCCGCCTGCTTGCGGGCAATCAGATCGGCCAGTTCGGCGAGCGGCGCGATGCACTCATCGGTCAACACGCCCTGCAGGGTAAAAAGCTTGGCGCCTTCCTGGGTCGTGGTCACTACCGGCTGCTCGAGACGCCACGCGGGCGGCGAGGTTTCACAGGCCTCGGCGAATTCGACACCGAATTTGTCGAAGGCAGCACGGTCGCCAACAATCTGCAGCAGATCGAACAACAGTTGCCAGAAACGTTTGCCCTCGCTGCCCGGATAGGCGCGGATCAGAACTTCGAGCAGGGAACGCGCAGCGGCATCCTGACCGTTGGCGAAGAGCACGACGGCCTGTTCGAGATCGGCCTGCAAGGGATCGAGGTCGTGATCGACGTCAATCGCCATGACGCTCGAATCGGTGAAGTCACGATCAAACTCGGCCATCGTGAAATCCAGATCGTCGTCGACGGCCAGCGGCTTGGCTGGCTTTTCCGGCATGGCAGTCTGGGCTGGTGCGGAATTCTGCTTGGCCACGGCAGCAGGCAATTCACTGACCGTGAATTCCAGATCGTCGAGCGGCGGCAGTGCTATGTCAGGCAAGGCCTCCTTCGGCAACTCCACCGGCGCCTTGGGACGAGCCGCCGGCCGTTCCGGCATTTTTTGGGGTTGCTTCTTGAAAAAGGAAAAGACCATAACTGCTCCGCACACAGAACCAGTGTTTTAGCACGCCGCCGAATGTCATGCAATCACCAGGCCGACAGTGATCAAGACGAGAGCCAGCATTGGTCCGAATGGCTGGTCCAGCACCAGCGCACCGAGGAAAGCGGCAACATAGGCCAATACGCCGATCAGCACGGCCAGGAGCAGCCCCTTGCGCCAGTTCGCCGCCCGCCTGAAGGCGAGCCAGGGCGGGATGAAGACCAGGGCGAAAGCGCCCATCACACCCAGACTCATGGTCGCCAGCGCCAGCGCCAGCGCAGCCAGCACGTCGAAGCCACTCTGGATCGGCCAGGCCTGCAAACCACGCACCCGGAAGAAATCAGGGTAAAGATGGGCCAGCAGCAAGTGCTGCGACAACAGGCGCAATACCAGTAAAGCCACGCCGGCAAACAGGCTGACCAGCCACAGCTGCAGGCTGTCGGCGAAATAGAGCTGACCGTCGAACAAGGCATGCCCGAGGCGCTCCGCGCTCGGCTGGTTGGCGGCAACCAGCACCGCGACGGCCCAACCCCCGAGCAGCAGGAGTGCATAACTCGCACCGCCAGCCAGACGGCGAGCAAAAAAACGCTTGCCCGCACCGACCACGGTTGCCGCTCCCAAGCCCCCCAGAGCCGGGGGCAAAGCGGCGACCAGGGCCAGCAAGGCGCCGGCTGCCGCAACGTGCGAATAGGCGAGCGCTGCCAGCCATTCGTCGCGCAGGCGCAGGTAGCAACCGAGCAGCGGCAACAGCACGGCCAGGACCAGCCCGGTCAGGAAGGGGATCAGGAATAGCTCATGCCACATCGCTGGCTCCCAACACGACGACGCGATCGCAGACATCGGCCACGAAGGCCGCGTCGTGGCTGACGACGACGATGCCGGCGCCGGTTTTGGCCCGTTCACGCAGGTGGACCGTCAGGTGCGCGACACCAGCCGCATCGAGATTGTTGGTCGGCTCGTCGAGCAGCACCAGATCGGCCGGTGCCTGCAGGATGGCCCACAAGGCGAGATAGTGACGCTGACCACCGGAAAGGCGATCGAGGCGCAGATCGAGACGCTCGCCCAGCCAGGGCGGCAGACCGTCCGGCGTGGCGCCGGTCAGGGCGAGCAACTCGCGGGCAGAAACCGGCAGACCGAGCAGGGGCGGCACGTCCTGCGTCTGCAGGGCGAGGCGCAGACCGGGCGCAAGCTCGAGGCGTCCGGCAAAGCGCGTCGCGCGACCGGCAAAAACGGCGAGCACGGTGCTCTTGCCGACGCCGTTCGGCCCGGTCAGGCCGACCACTTCACCGGCCTCGACCGAGAAATCAAAGGGTCTGGTGGCCGGCTGTTCCCAGCCGGCCACCAGACCTTGTGCGTCGAGCAACAAACTCAATTGAGGCCTTTCAGCAAACGGTGCAGCGTGTCGTCGAACAGCCCGAACAGATCTTTCGCTTCCGGCGTGCCGCCGACGGTATAGGGCAACAACACGGCCGGGATACCGGCTTTGCCGGCAATCCACAGACTCGGCCCATCCTGCTGGTAAGCCGCACGCAGCACCATCTTCGCCGGCGTCGCCTGCTGGCGGGCGAGCAAGCCGGTCAGGTGGCCGCTGCTCGGCTCGATGCCCGGTTTTGGCTCGAGGGCGCCGAGCTCGCGCATACCCAGCCAGTTTTCCAGATAGACGAAAGAGCGGTGATGTACCAGCACGCCGACGCCGCGCAAGGGTGCCGCTTCCTTCTCCCAGCGCGCCATGGCGACTTGCCACTTGCCGGCAAAAGTCTTGAAACCGCTCCGGTAGGTCGCGGCCTGAGCTGGATCGAGCTCGGCCATGCGCGCCGTGAGCGCCTCGCCGACCTTGAGCACGTTGCGCGGATCGAGATGGACGTGCGGATTGCCGGCGGCATGTACGTCGCCATGCGCCCGGTCGAGTACGGTCGGCACTTCCAGGCGGTTGACCCAGGCCGAGGCCTCGAAATAACCGGGCTGCGATGGCTGGATCGCGGCATTGCCGGAGTCGCGCAGGACCAGCGGCAGCCAGCCGATTTCCAGATCGGCGCCGGCGGCAACGACCAGATTGGCCTGGCGCGCCTGCGCCAGCAGCGAAGGCTTGGCCTCGATCCGGTGCGGGTCCTGGAAGGCGGTGGTTGCGGCGTAAACCTGTACCTTGTAGCCACCGA
>Ga0209749_1000139_pt1 | contig 126063 bp, 93 predicted proteins | sample EPASupsiteSAE347_FD_187267 | JGI IMG/M metagenome (GOLD analysis project Ga0209749, IMG submission 187267) | Bioremediated contaminated groundwater from EPA Superfund site, New Mexico - Sample SAE3-47 (SPAdes) (version 2) | ecosystem: Environmental > Aquatic > Deep subsurface > Groundwater >... | reverse complement strand
CCTTTTTCATGTCTTTATAGATTATGTAAAACATTGAGCTTCGAGCTCGTTATCACTATAAAGTTAAGGCTGTGGTCTCTGATTTTTATGCGGTGTGTGTAAGAATCTTAATTATTATGTAAGTTTGTTGTAAAAATCGGGACCATGCCAACCATTGCAATGTTCTTTGGAATAATCATCAGGATGTATTATGCTCCAAAGGAGCATAACCCGCCGCACATTCATGTATATTTCCAGGATTTCAGGTGCATTCTGAATATTGACTCATGTGAACTCATTGATGGCGAACTTCCCGGGAAACAACTACGATTGGTAACAGCCTGGATCGAAATCCACCGTGATGAGCTCATTGCGAATTGGAACTTATGTCAAAATGGAGAAAAACCGTTTTCAATCGAACCATTAAAATAGTAACTTATGTATTTGTCAATTGTCGATGTAAAACCGGATGCCGATTACTTGCTTCATTTGACATTTGAAAGTGGAGAAAAGCGGTTGTTTGATATGAAACCTTATCTTAACACCGGAATCTTTTCCGAACTAAAAGATGTCGGTTTATTCAATTCGGTGAAAGTCAGTTTCGATACGATTGTATGGGATAATGAAGCCGATCTGGACCCGGAATTTCTTTATCAGGAAAGCAGCATACTTTAATTTCTGCCGGTTACCAGAATATTAACCAGTGTAGATCTATTTGCATGAAACTGCTTCAGAAACCCTGGAATTGAAATATTTTACAGGTTTCATTTTGTTTCTCAATCTTCGAAATCAGCTATAATGTTTTACAGGGCATTCATCATCCTGATGATCTCACTGTTGATTACTGCCGGGACCTTAGCCCAACAATGGATACGTATTTATGGAGGAACACTAAACACAGAGGTTTATAGTCTATTTGAGCATTACGACCATGGATATCTATTGTCAGGTAAGCAATATGACAATAATTACCATCCCTATGGCTTTGTTATAAAAACCAATGTCAACGGATATATGCAATGGAGCCGGTCCTACGGTGCTCCGTCAAAATACGTAAATTATTTTAGTTCAAGACCAACAATGGCAGGGGGATTCATTGAGAATGGGATGACCAATATGCTTCAGAGCAACTGTCTTGACCCGGTTATTGTCAAGATAAATTCCTGTGGTGAAAAAGAATGGTGTAAAATATACGATGCACCAGGTTGTAATGCTGGAGGTATGGATATCGAAACAATTCAAAATTGTGATTATATTGCTTTAATGAATGGATGGAAATCAGGCAACCAGGAAAAGATCTGGCTTTTCCGGTTAGACTCATTGGGTGAGGTTATCTGGAGCCAGGTTTATGCAACAAACCCAGCATTATCATCTGAGATTTCATACTCATTAACAAAGACTTCCGACTCGTGTGTTGTGGTTACCGGCGAAGCTTATTATCCTGATCCTACCTGTCCTGGAAAGAGTATCATTAAAGTTATCCTGATAAAAGTTAAATTGGATGGAACTGCTGTTTTCGAGGTGCCCTGGGGAACAAATAATGGCGTGTACAGCGATGGCAGGTTATCGATTGTTGACACGAAGAACAATATCTATACCTCAGGGAGGCGGGCAAGGACAACAGCTCCCGGAGGGGATTCACCCTGTGTGTTTAAAACCTCGAAAAATGGCGCCCCTGTACTTTATAAGGATTTAAAGACCACATCATCACTTGGTGAAGCTACAACGATCAACTGGTTTCAGGACTCTACGATGGTATTGTGCGCCGGATGGCTTGGTGCAGGCACTGATACAACCGCGGTTATCAAGACAGATTCGAATGGAAATTTCATCAACCAAAAAACATTGCTTCTCAATAAAGATGATATCATTCGTGCCTCTGATATTACATATAATAATAGAATCATAGTTGGTGGACCTGTGTTTAACGACACAACCCTGAATTGGGAAACCTATGCCTTCAAACTCACCTCCGACCTCGAATACGACAGCGTTTATACCCGGCCCTTCACCTACGACAGCCTCTGCCCGCACCCGATTGTGTCGGATACGGTGCCATTGGACGATTGCGAGGTGGTGATCGTGGGATTGGACGATGCACAGCAACATCCCGAAAAAACCCGGCTGCACATCTACCCGAACCCGGCCGGGGAGCAGGTCAACATCGTCATGCCCCAATACCTGGTCAGGCAAAACCAGGGAAGCATCCTTTCATCCACAACCACCTTGTTCCGGTGGGACAAAACACGTCTGGATATTCTCAGTACAACCGGAAAGCTGACGTTCAACCAGGAAGTGCCCAAACCACAAACCACCGTACATATCAACACCTCAGCCTGGCCGGCTGGGATGTACTTCGCCCGGGTGGTGTTCATGAACGAAAGCGTGGCGGAAGGGAAATTGGTTGTTGACTAAAAGGAAACAACCAATTTACGATTGAACAGGTTAAAAGTATTTTTGGAAAATAAAAAGCCGAAAATATTTCGTACATTTGTATGTCAGCTGAAAGATGACTGAAGCATCACGTGTTAAGAAAGATTCGTCGGGTTCAAGATTCCCATTTAAACCTTTTCTTATCTAAGAGTGGCCTAAGACTTGTCTAAGTCTGGTCTAAGACTACGTCATGTAAAGTAAGTGTTAATTGTCGCATTTGATTTTTTATGGATTTCACCACAACTATACTCGACTGGTACCTGCAGAACAAGCGGGATCTCCCTTGGCGGAGAACCCGGGATCCTTACCTCATCTGGGTTTCTGAAATTATCCTGCAACAAACCCGGGTCGAACAGGGGTTACCCTATTTTATCAAGATCACCCATGCTTACCCCGATATCCGGGCATTGGCCGGGGCTGAAGAGCAGGAGCTGCTAAAACTATGGCAGGGATTGGGTTATTATTCCAGAGCCCGGAACATGCTCGCTGCATCGCGGGTGATAATGGATCGATACCACGGCGTGTTCCCGGACGATTATGCCTCCATCAAAGCGTTAAAAGGGATTGGCGATTATACCGCCGCGGCCATCGCCTCCATCGCATTTAACTTACCCTGTCCGGTGGTTGATGGCAACGTGTTACGTCTGTTTTCAAGATTTTTCAGAATCGAAAGGCCCGTCGATACCGCCCCGGTAAAGAAAGAGATCCGGGATCTTGCCCTGGCCCTGATCGACCCTGACCGTCCGGGTGATTTCAACCAGGCCGTTATGGAATTCGGCGCCACCCTTTGTGTTCCGTCCAGCCCGGGTTGTGCCGGCTGTTGCCTTGGCGCAGGATGCCTGGCGTACAAAACCGGAATGGTGCACCTGCTGCCAAAAAAATCAATGAAACCTGTTATCAGGGACCGTACGCTGCATTACATGGTGATGACCTACCGGGAGGGCAATGAACCGGGTTTGTTTGTGAAACAAAGGGATGGAAACGATATCTGGCGGAATCTATTTGATTTTCCTCAGTACCCGGAGGATCCCGGTTCGGATGATGCCGGGCCCATATCCCTGAAAAAGCTCAGGCGATGGTTCGCCCCGCATCATCCTGAGTTCCATGGTGTCACCGGTCCGGTGAAACACAAGCTGACCCATCAGAATCTGTCGGTCTGGTTTTACCATTTTCATTTTTCCGGTAAACCCCGGTTGCCCTATCAGGCGGTACCCTTCAGCGATTTGAAATTCTTACCCGTGCCAAGATTAATCGACCGTTATCTCAGGGATTTATTTATCTTTGCCCCCGATTTTTTAAATTTTGAAATGGACGACGGACCTGCGCGAAGCAACAAGATCAATCCACCCCTGCACTGAAAGGTGTCGCACCGGGTATGACCCGGCGTGTTGCATCCTTCCATACAGCGGAATAAAAAGAGAAGGAGGCACCCATGACATCGCAAATGACCTTCTATTTAAGCCAGATTCTCGGAAAGAATTACATCTCTGACGACGGTACCATTCTCGGGAGGATCAACGATTTTTTAATCGATCAGTCCACCCTTCCGGGCAAGGAAAATGAGCCTGTACGGCCGAAAGTAGTTGCCATCCGGGTGAAAAAGGGAGCCCAGACCCGGGTACTTGATTTTTCATCGTTCGAACTAAAAAAATTCAAAAGGCAATGGCGCATTACCTGCCTGGAGATCCACGATATTTCGCCCGGATTGTTCCATAACAGTTTATGGCTTGCCGAAAACGTGCTGGACAAACAGATCGTCGATATCCATGGCCGGAAGCTGGTACGGGTTAACGATATCCGGATGGTGATCATCCCGGCCGGCACTTACGTGATCGCGGTAGATGTCGGTTTTGACGGGTTGTTACGACGGGTGGGAATTGAAAAACCTTTTCAGATCCTGCTCGGTCCGCTCCGGATCAATATTCCGGGAAAATTTATTCTGTGGGATGATATCGAGGCGGTTGGATTGTCGAATTCCATGCTGAAACTCTCCCGGCCGACTTCCCGGCTGAACACCCTGCACCCCTCTGATCTGGCGGATATCATTGAGGAGTTGGACCTGACAACGCGGACCTACCTTTTCGCATCGCTCGATGAGGAGCAGGCGGCCGATGTGCTGGAGGAGCTGGAACCCCATGCCCAGATCCGGCTGGTCGAAAGTCTTCCGGTCGAAAAAGTTGCCGATGTACTTGAAAAGATGCCTGCCGATGAGGTGGCCGACCTCCTCGATGCCCTCAATGATGAACAGGCCGAGAAGCTTCTGGAAGAGATGGAAAAGGAATCATCGGAGGAGGTCAGGGAACTTCTCGAGTACCAGGATCAATACGTGGGTTCGCTCATGACTACCGATTTCTACTCTTTTCATGAGGGGATGACGGTAGCGCGGACCCTGGAGGAGTTGAGGCGCCGGCAACCCGAACCGGCCCACATCCATACCCTGATCATCACCGACCAGAAGGAGCGCTTTGTTTCGGTTATCTCGCTTGGCGAACTCGTTCTGGCCGATCCCGAAAAAACGCTTCACGACATCATGAAAAAGAACCCGGTGACGGTTTTCGATAACGATAAGGTGGATTCATTGGCCGGTCTCGTTTCAAAGTACAACCTGCTTGCCGTACCGGTCATCAACAAGAACCGGATGACCGAAGGAGTGGTCGTGGTGGAGGATATCGTGGATGATCTTTTAAGCAGCCGTAAAACGAAATAGTACCCGAAACATCATTCCCTGAAAAAAAGTTGAAAATCAGTATTACCTTTTGCCGTCCGGCCCGATTAACCTTAAAAATTAAGTACATTTGTTCACGGAGTTTTAACCAAAAAAATTAATTGTTATGGCAACTGGAGTCAATAAAGTGATTCTGATCGGGAATCTGGGGAGAGATCCGGAAATTCAGAATTTTGAGAACGGCGTAAAGAAGGCGGCATTCACCCTGGCCACCACGGAGACTTACAAAGGGAAAGATGGTGAGAAGGCGACCCACACGGAGTGGCACAACATCGTTTTGTGGAGAGGTCTCGCCGACATCGCGGAGAAATGGTTAAAAAAGGGACAGACCATTTACCTTGAAGGCAGGATTCGCAGGAGGGATTACGAGGACAAAGAGGGTCAGAAGAAATTCATTTTCGAAATCCTGGGCGATTCCATGCAGATGCTTGGCGGAGGTCAGCGTCGTGGCGAAGAGGGACCGGGAATCGCACCGGCTGCCGAAGCGACCCGGGAGGATTTTCCTTCGGTCAACGGCGGGGTCGAAGATGACCTGCCCTTCTGAAATGATCGGGGGTGAGTGGGTACACCAGTGTGTAACTTGAACAAATCGACATAATCTGAAGTTCGGAATGCAGAACACATTCTATCGTTTACCAGTTCTTTTCAAGACCGGCTTTCATGATTTTTCAGCTTTTCCTGAATTTCATGTTACCCGTCAATGGTTCAAGCGCCACCCGTTGTTGTACCCCTTCACCCCCTTATCCTTTTTTCTGTTACTCTTCCTTTTCATGCTTTCCTGTTCCGGCTCATACACACCGAAGCCCAGGGGTTATTACCGCATCGATTTCCCGGTAAAAAATTACCAGATGTTCGACACTACCTTCCCCTATGCTTTTTCATTTCCCGTTTATGCTTCTGTGACGCCTGACCGAAGCAAACTGGCAGAACCTTACTGGATCAATATCAATTATCCGCGATTTCACGCCACGTTGCACATTAGTTACAAGCCTGTTCACGGCAATCTTGCCAGCCTGCTTGAAGATGCCCGGACCCTGGTGAACAAGCACATACCCAAGGCCAGCGCCATTACCCAACGTGAATACGCCGATCCCTCCAGGAATGTTTTCGGATTGATCTACGACATCCGGGGAGCCGACGCCGCATCGGCTATACAATTCTACCTGACCGACAGTACCCGCCATTTTGTAAGGGGCGCGCTTTACTTCAACATGGTCCCGAACAACGATTCACTGGCCCCGGTCATCGACTTCCTCAGGGTCGATCTGGAGCACATGATCCATACCTTTTCCTGGAAATAATGAAGTTGTCATGATCGAAACCATAAAATTCGGAACCCTGCGTTGGTCGCATATCACCCGGCCCACGGAAGAGGATCTGCAGGCGCTCAAAGCGCGGTATCATTTCCATCACCTGGATTTAGAAGACTGCAGGACTGAAGTGAATCTCCGTCCGAAAATCGATATTTATGATGATTATTATTTTGTGATCCTCCATTTTCCTGCCTTTGGCGTGACCGAACAGTTCATCGAAACCCGTGAAATTAAGTTCTTCTGGGGAAAGGATTACCTGATCAGTCTCGGGAAATCACAATGGTTGTTGAAGGAGCTGTTCAACAGGGAAAAAGCCAAATCGCAGGCAGCCGGCCGGATGGAGGTGGGAAGCAGCGACGCCCTTTTCTACCAGATTCTGGATCATCTGACCAAAGATACCCAGCGGTTGGTGGAGCAGGTCGATAAAAACGTGGACGACTGCGGAAAGGCGATCTTCGGTAAAAAGGCGGAACAGCTTATTGAAAAGATTTCGAAAACCCGAAAAAACGTAATCCTTCTCAACACCATGTTCAAGCCCCAGATCGTTTTGTTCAATAAACTTCAGAGCGGGGCTATCAAGGGATTTGCCGACGATATGGAAGACTACTGGGGGAACATTATGGATTACTATCAAAAGATCTGGGACATGGTCGAAGATGACGGGGAGTTGATAAAAGGATATTCCATGACCTTTGATTCCCTGCAGGTTAACAAGACCAACGAGGTTATGAAAATTCTCACGCTGGTTTCATCGATCCTGCTTCCCCTTACATTCATTGCCAGTCTTTACGGCATGAATATCAAGTTACCGGTACAGGATCATCCTTTTTCTTTCTACATTGTTTCAGGATCCATGGCCCTGCTGGCCATTATGATGGTGATATTTTTCAAGATCAAGAAATGGATGTAATCAGGAGGGATCTTCCTTCCGGTTCATGACGTCCAATTGTCGTTGAATACCCTCTTCGTGAACGGCCTGAAGCAGTTCCATGAGGAATTCGCGGCTCAGTCCCAGGTTTATCCCGTTTTCGATCCTTTCACGGATCAATTGGTTCCATCTCCTGATCTGGAGGATCGTGATCCCATTATCCTTTTTATATTGTCCGATCTCTTCCACGATATTCATCCGGCGGGCCAGGATCTCAAGCAGTTCAACATCGAGTTTGTCGATTTCGGAACGCAGCGCTTCAAGCTTGTTCTCAAATTCCGGGGGGCCTGACTCATGCCGGATGACCAGGGAGCCGAGTATCGTGGCGAGGTGATCGGGTGTGATCTGCTGATTTTTATCGGTAAGCGCTTTCGAAGGCTGGTGGTGGACTTCGATCATTACGCCATTCATTTCCAGGTCGAGGGCTTTCTGGATGGTTGCGGGGATCAGTTCCCGGTTTCCGCAGATGTGGCTTGGATCGACCAGAACCGGAAGGGTGGGGCAGATGCTTTTCAATTCGATGGGGATTTCCCACATGGGGGCGTTCCGGTAAACCGACCGGTTAAAAAACGAGAATCCGCGATGGATGGCGATGAGTTTATGAAATCCCATCTGATTCAGCCGTTCGATGGCGCCCACCCAGGTTTTCAGATCGGGATTCAGCGGATTTTTAACCATGACAGGGATATTCCGGTCGCCAATGGCCTCCCCGATCTCCTGCACGGCAAATGGATTGACCACAGTGCGGGCGCCGATCCACAGTATATCAATCCCATGGTCGAGGGCTTCGCGAACGTGCCCGGGGTTGGCGACCTCAACCGTAAGCAACAAACCGGTCTCTTCCCTGGCCCTGCAAAGCCATTTCAGTCCGCGGGTTCCGACGCCTTCGAAGGAACCGGGGCGGGTGCGGGGTTTCCAGATACCGGCGCGGAAGACCCCGACCTGCGGGTTCCGGGCCAGGGCGACTGCCGTCTCCATGACCTGGAGCTCACTTTCGGCGCTGCACGGCCCGGCAATAACCAGTGGAAGGGTCGGCGCTGCAAGCCAGTCACGCAATGGCGTAATATGTATGTCAGAGGTCACAGCCTGCAAAGGTACGCAATCTCAAAAGCTTCTGTTCTGAATTTTGGTCAGGGGCGCCAGAAGATCAGCTTCCAGATGTTGCCGACCACTTTACAGGCTGATACCACCATGGCGATGATAAACAGGATCGGCAGAATACGGTCGATCCAGGAGAGATTAAGATAATGGCTGAAATCAAAAGGATAGATAAAATAGAGGGTCATCACGGTTAAAAAGGAGGATGCTTCCATGATGATCCGCGAGAGATACCTGAGCATCCTGAAATCGAATATCCACATCAGGGCATTTCCGCCGATCTGGATCAGGATGTTGACATTCAGGATCCAGAGTACCGCGCCATAGTTACCGCCAATAAATCCGGGATTCCAGTCGGGAATTTTGTTTACGATCCACAAAAAGATCAGGTTAAAGATGATATTACCGACATATTCGCCTTTTCTTTTTCCGTATGACTTTTCATCACAATGTCGTTTTCCGAATTCGTCGCATTTCCTGGCCCAACGGGGCATATGTTCATGGGTAGTGGTGTTCATGTGCAAAGTTTAGTTCTTTGACGAGGTCAGGGCCTACAGGTTACAGATCGGCGGCATCCGGTTTTTCCTATCCCAAACCCGGTCATACCCAATGCGGCCGGGTTGTATTTCAGGCGCCTGAAGTCAATTCCTATAACGCCGGTGTGGTCGGGGAATAAATCATCAGGCTTAATTGTTCGCGACAATTCTGTAAATTTGCGGCTTCATTTTCAGAAATCTTATGGAACACACGAGAAGAAACAAGATCTGCGATCTGCTGAAATCGATAGATTACGGACGAGATGTGACCGTCAAGGGTTGGGTCAGGACCAAAAGGGACAAAAAAACCTTCGGATTTATTGAATTGAATGACGGTTCCACCATTAAAAACATTCAGATTATTGTTGACTTTGCAACGGTTTATGGTAATACACTTGCCAATTTACAGGATCAATACACTTTCAACAATTGGAAAGAGGTGTCGACCGGTGCCTGTATTTGTGTGACCGGTAAGCTGGTGGAATCTCCTGCCGCCGGGCAGCCGGTTGAGATTCAGGCCGAACGGATCGAGGTTTACGGTACGGCCGATCCTTTAACCTACCCTTTGCAGAAGAAGGGGCACACTTTGGAATTTTTACGGGATATTGCCCATCTCCGTCCGCGTACGAATACTTTCGGGGCGATCTTTCGCGTCCGGCACGCGATGGCATTTGCAATTCATAAGTATTTCAACGACCATGGGTTTTTCTACATCCACGCGCCGATCATTACCGGGTCGGATGCCGAAGGCGCCGGCGCCATGTTCCGGGTCACCACGCTTGATGATCAGGCTCCACCCCGGTTACCCGACGGACATATAGATTATTCACAGGATTTTTTCGGCAAAGAGACCAACCTGACGGTAAGCGGCCAGCTCGAAGCGGAGCTCGGGGCGCTTGCTTTATCGCTGGTTTACACCTTTGCGCCAACCTTCCGGGCCGAAAACTCAAACACGCCGCGGCATCTGGCCGAATTCTGGATGATTGAACCCGAGATGGCTTTTTACGACATCAACGACAACATGGATCTGTCGGAGGATTTTCTGAAGTATTTGATTCAGTACGCGCTTGACCACTGTTATGATGATCTAGAATTCCTGAACAGATTGTATGATCAGGAATTGATTGACCGGCTGAAAGGGATTGTGGGTACCCGTTTTGAACGGCTTCAATATACAGAGGCTATCGATATCCTGAAGGCTTCGGGCCAGCAGTGGGAGTTTCCGGTCGACTGGGGCACGGATCTGCAGGCAGAGCATGAGCGGTACCTGGTTGAAAAACATTTCGGGAAACCGGTAATTCTTACGGGTTACCCCAAAGAGATCAAGGCTTTTTACATGAAGCAGAATGACGATGGGAAGACCGTCAGGGCAATGGATGTGCTTTTCCCGAAGATCGGAGAGATCATCGGAGGCAGTCAGCGCGAGGAGAACTATGACCTGTTGGTCAAGCGGATTCATGAACTGAACATACCGGAGAAGGATGTATGGTGGTATCTTGATACGCGTCGCTTCGGAACAGCGCCCCACTCGGGCTTCGGCCTGGGTTTTGAACGGCTGATCCTCTTTGTAACCGGGATGTCGAATATCCGGGATGTTATCCCATTTCCCCGGACCCCGAAGAATGCTGAATTCTGATTGACAAAGAATTCCTGTTTGATTTTTTCTTTAGAAAATTCCGTTGACCCGCCATCCCGGTCCGGGTAAAAATTATAATATGACCTGGAAATGATTTCGATCAGTTTTTTTTTGTAATTTAGCCGTAGGAAAATAACGATGGATAAAAGTTGGGTTTTAAAACCGCAGGGGGATTCGGCAATTACCAAGGAATTGTCGCAATGTCTGGGTATCGGCGTGTCGCTTGCCAACCTCCTTGTGCAGCGGGGAATTACAACTTTTGAGGGAGCCAAAACGTTCTTCAGGCCTTCCTTATCGGATCTTCATGATCCTTTCCTGATGAAGGATATGGATAAGGCTGTTGCCCGTATCGCGGAAGCCATCACGAATCATGAAAAAATACTGGTTTACGGCGATTACGATGTTGACGGAACATCGGCAGTGGCGCTTGTTTACACGTTTCTTCAAAGCTTTTATACGGAGATTGATTTTTACATTCCCGACCGGTACGATGAAGGATATGGCATATCGGTGAAGGGGATTGATTTTGCTTATGACACCGGATTCAAGCTGGTCATCGCACTCGATTGCGGGATCAAGGCCGTCGAAAAGGTGGCATATGCCAAAAGCAGAGGGATCGATTTTATCATCTGCGATCACCACCGTCCGGGAGCCGACCTTCCGCCGGCCAGCGCGATCCTCGATCCCAAACGGGCGGATTGTTCCTATCCTTACAAGGAGTTGTCGGGTTGCGGGATCGGATTCAAGCTGGTTCAGGCCTATGCCCAATTTTACGGGATCGATTTTGAAAAGCTGATTCAATATCTTGACCTCGTCGTTATTGCCATTGCATCCGACATTGTCGATATTACCGGCGAAAACAGGGTTCTGGCTTTCTTCGGGTTGAAGCTGATCAACACGAAGCCAAGGCCCGGGCTGGAGGCATTGCTCCGCTATTCCAGCGTACTCAAAAACGATGATGGCAGCGGGAGGTACGTTTTTAACCGGGAACTTACCATCACCGATCTGGTCTTTATGATTGGCCCGAGGATCAATGCCGCGGGCCGTATTGAAAGCGGTAAGAATTCGGTCAGGCTGCTGATCACCCAGGATCCGGGAGAGGCGAACCTACTGGCCGAGCAAATCAACGCATACAATACCGAGCGAAAAACGCTCGATTCGCTGGCCACCCAACAGGCCATGGCCATGATAGAGGGCGATGAAAAGCTCCGGAACGCGCGTTCCACAGTCATTTATCATCCTGAGTGGCACAAGGGAGTCATCGGGATTGTTGCCTCACGCCTTACCGAAAACTTTTACAGACCCACGGTGGTATTGACCCTGTCGAACGGACTGATTACCGGATCTGCAAGGAGTGTAAGGGATTTTGATATCTATGAAGCCGTGGATGCCTGCAGTGATCTTCTGGAACATTTCGGGGGTCATAAATTTGCGGCAGGATTGTCGTTGCAACCCGGAAACCTGGAGGCGTTCTGCACCCGGTTTGAGGCGACGGTGAGCAGCCGGCTGGAAGGTATTGAACTGGTTCCCGTACTGGAGATTGATGCACCCCTTTCGCTCAGCGAGATCAATTCAAGGTTTTATGGTTCCCTGAAACAGTTCGCCCCGTTTGGCCCGGGAAATATGGCACCTGTGTTCATGACCCGGGGCGTGATGGATGCCGGAGGATCACGCATCGTTGGTAAAAACCACCTGAAATTATCGGTTGTACATCCCGAAATTGCGGGAGGACCCTTTTCGGCCATTGCTTTTCAGCAGGGAGAACATTTCGGACTGATCGAAAAACAGATCCCCTTCAACATCTGCTATCATGTGGAGGAGAATGAATGGAATGGGTCCGTGAACCTTCAGCTGAACATCAAGGATATAAAATTCTTCGATTAGCACCGTTCACTTCCAAAGCAAACGCCCATCCTGCGCGCTTTCTCAATCAGCGGATGATCACCGGGTACAAGACGGAGTTTTCCGCCTACTTCTGATAAAGGTACTGAGGTAACTTCCATTCCCTTTTGCGCAACCATCTGTCCGAATTTTTTCTGGGCGATCAGTTCAACGGCCTGGGCTCCGAAACGGGTAGCCAGAACCCGGTCCATCGGCGAAGGGCTGCCGCCACGCTGTATATAACCAAGGATGGTTTCACGGGTCTCGAGCCCGGTGAGCTGCAGAATGTTGCTGGCAATGTAATGTCCGGCTGATTCCCCTTTGGGAACCGGGATCCCTTCGGCCACGACGACAATGGAGTAAGGTTTTTTATTGATGGCTCTTTTTTTCAGACAGCGTGCCACCGTATCGATGTCGAATTCGATTTCGGGAAGCAGGATGACATCCCCGCCGCTGGCCATTCCGGAATATAAGGCAAGCCAACCCGCATGGTGCCCCATAACCTCGATGACCATGATGCGCTTGTGGCTGTTGGCAGTGGTATGAAGACGGTCGATGGCCTCGGTCGCGATCCACAGGGCGGAATCGAAGCCAAATGTTACGTCGGTCCCCCACACATCGTTGTCAATGGTCTTAGGAATACCAATAATGTTCAAACCGGCTTCCGATAACTGGGAAGCAGTACGCTGGGTTCCGTTCCCGCCGATGCAGACCAGGGCATCGAGGCCCAACTCCTGGTAATGTTTTTTTATCAGCTTGGGCTTGTCAATCGCGTTGAAAACACTGCCTTTTTTGAATGGGTTCTCGCGGGAAGTCCCTAAAATGGTACCCCCCAGCGTGAGAATACCCGAGAGGAGGTTCTCCTCCAGGTTGATGTACTCTTCGTTGATCAGGCCAAGAAAACCGGATGAAATTCCGATAACCTCCATCCCGTATTCCAGGATCGCGGTCTTCCCGACTCCCCTGATGGCTGCATTGATTCCCGGACAATCACCGCCGGCAGTAAGGATTCCTATACGCATAAATAAAAAATCAAATCAGGCATCAGGCATTGGACATTAGCCATTTTTGTGAAAAAAGTTCAAAGCTCAAAGTTCAAAGATCAAGTTGTTTCAGAGTTTCAGAGTTCAAATCAGGCATTAGGAATTGGCCATTTGACGATAGGCAATAGGGAATAGGCAATAGAGAAAAAAGAAATAATTTAAAATTTTCATATTCTCAAATTTTCATATTCTCAAATCGTTTTCCGTTTTCCGTTTTCAATTTTCAATTGTCCATTTTCAATTGTCCATTATCAATTCTTCGTCCGGTCACTTGAGTTCGAACGTTCCTTCGCCAATCGCTTTGTCATCGGCGAATACCGAAACGACGTACCTTCCCTTCATGGCTGGTTTATCGGTATCTTTCTTGGTCCAGGCTACACAAACGTTCATGGCCTTTCCCTCGTAAGCGATATCCTCGCGGAGCGAGTACGGAAGCGTTTGTCCGTTAAAAACAAAGGTGTCGTACTTGCTCTTGATGACCACCACGTTGTCGGGTCTTTGAATCCTGATGTAGATGATCTTTTTACCGGAAGTAACCAGGGGATTCTCGCCGATCGTAAAGCAGATCCGGATCCGGTCGGTACGGCTGGCCTTATCGGTAATCTGTTCTTTGGAGCCGCCCGATTTGAGTTTGTAAGGTTTGGCAGTAACATCGTATGCCTTCAGAAATGTAGCCTGGTTCATCTTCTCACGGAGTTCTTCCTTATCTTTCATCAGGCTTTGATTCCGGTTCTGCTCAGTCTTCACTACCTGCCGTATCCGGTCGTTTTCGGCGGTCAGTTCACGGTTTACGGTATAGAGTGAATCCATCTGATGCACATAGCCCTGGGCAACTTTCTGGAGCCGGGCCAGTTTTTTCCGGATGATGTTGTATTCGTATTCCGTGTCGAGCAGCTTCCGGATCTCGAGGGCATTTTGCTGGATGATGCTGTCTTTGACCCTGAGGGAATCCGAGAGGGCGCCGTACGAAACTTTTATGGTGTTGTGCTCTGTCATCAGTGAATCGAGATCATGCTGAAGTTCGACTTTCTCAGCTTCCTTAGCCTTGATCATTTTCAGGAGTTGGGAACGCTGGATGAAAAGCCAGAACAGCAGGGCAAGGATGACCAGTGACAGAATTGCCACGAAAACTTTATACTTTCTTGAAGAGGTGTTTGATTCTTCCATGGTCTGTCTGATTTTTTATTTCGGTTCCATCAATGGGCTGAGGAGCCGGTTTGAAGGATTACTTTCCCGTGGTCATCCACGATTTCTTTCAGCCACCATTTCGGATAACCGGGTTGAGAAGGCATTACCGGAACGCCATAAGGATTGCTTTCAAATTTGCCATCTTTTTCCTTTTTCACGTTGCCGTCCATATATTTCACGAAGAGATACTGGAACAGTTCCTGCCAGCGCTTCACCGTTGCCTGTCCCGTTTTCACGGAGTAGTCGGTGATGTATTTTATACCCGAACCCTTGTCTTTTTTATACAGTTCCATGGCTTTTTTATCAATCAGTGTGGTGGTCTCTTCGACATACTTTTTCTCAAGTCCCTGCTGAACCGGCTGTATGTCTTTGATCATGTAATCGTACTTGGTATAAGCCCAGTTTGAGACCATGTTGAAGGTCCAGAAGGCGGAGGTGTTGCTGAAGTGGTACAAATCTCCGTTGCCCACGCGGTATGCCTCGGGAACGCGGGTCATGCCGCAGTACATGGGTGAATAGACCATGGTATAGGTATCGTCGAGTCCGAACCAAAAGATTCCCCCGATGGGATCGGGCAACCAATTGCGAGACTGGGCCACAAAGACGAAACCGGTTTGCTGTGTCGAGGTGGCGCGTTCATGAACATAATCGACACTGTCGACCTTCCAGGTCATCGGACGCCAGCGATACGGGCAGTGGAACGGGCCGGCGCCGAGGTCGTTGTTCATATCCATTTTGGTACCTTCATAGTGGTCACGCATGAGGTTCATCACATCCTGCACGCTGATCTTCTTATCGGGTTTGATCCAGAGGGGCATCCGGTTCGTGGCGTAACCATATTTGCCGTTCACGATATGTCCCATGGCATAGTCCTGATACATTCCCATGTTTGAATTGACCCGGTTGAACATAGCCCAAACCCTCGCTTCGCAAGCTCTGGCTCCGCTGAAATCGATCGGGGCGTAAGTATCAGAAAAGCTGAATTCCTTATCCTCGCCATTGAACCATCCCATTTTGCGGGCAAAGGTGATTACATCGGGGGCGTAAAGGCAATTTTCGGGATCGTTCATCGGAAACCGGGTTATGCGGGGGTGGTTGGCATGGCCGCTGATATAACCGTCGGGGATGCGCATGGCAACCCATACGGCGCCCTTTTCCACTTTCCCTTTGCCGATCAATTCCACGATCCAGGCCTCATTGGCATCGGAGACGGAAAACGATTCCCCGCTGCTCGCGTATCCGTAATTGGCAACCAGTTCACCCATGATGCGGATGGCTTCGCGGGCGGTTTTGGCACGCATGAGGGAGACATAGATCAGCGCCCCGTAATCACAGATGGCCCCGGGCTGTTCAGCCAACTCTTCCCGGCCGCCAAAGGTGGTCTCACCAATGGCAACCTGGTGTTCATTCATGTTCCCGATAACATTGTAGGTGTGTTTTACCTGCGGGATCTTTCCGAGCGGCTTGCCGGTATCCCATTCGACGACCTCAAACATGCTCCCTGCAGGCCAGTCGCGTGCAGGCCAGTGATATAGCTCACCAAACAGGGTGTGTGAATCAGCCGAATAGGTGATCATTACCGATCCATCGGTGGTTGAACCTCTGGTAAAAATGAAATTGGTACAGGCCGGGGCTTTCGTGTAAATGCCGGCAACACTCATCAGGAACAGGAAAAGAAAAACAGATTTACGCATAAAGATTTGATTGATTTTGGATTTATTATTTTGGGTGATGCATTCAGGTATTCAGATCAAGTAACATTCAATCAGTTGCTTAGACAACGAACCGATGTTTCAGGCTTCAAAGCTACAAAATATTTCTGAAATCAGCGATGCTGTCAGGTTTATCCGGCAGATTTCGGGAAATCAGCCTGAAAAACCAAACCGCGGTATAAAAATCACTACATTTGTCGACCGATCTTAACGAAACATGAGAAAAGCGCTGTTGATCCTCTTTCTTTTTATTTCGATCCTGAATATTTCGGGTCAGCCTGTGTCGGATACGACTACATCGAAATCGCCGGTAACGGCGACAACAAAAAAATTCAGGAACATGGCATTGGGGTTTTCCGCAGGATATTCAATGGTTTTAGGCAAATACGGCGCTACCGATCCGAAGGATAAAAAGTCGGGCTTTGCCTCCGGGGGATGGCAGGCCCAGATCTCCTTTGACTGGATGGGGAAGAACCATTTCGGATTGGAGTTAAGATATATTTTTCAGCAGAATCCATTGAAAGATTCGGCCGACCATGTTTATCCCGACGGCCAGAGTTATACGCTGGGTGCCGGGAGCTGGAGCAATCATTACCTGTTGATCGGTCCGGTTTTCGAGACCACTGTGAAACGGGTTCAGATTTCTGCACAGGCACTTGGAGGGTTAATCTATTCTTTCAGTTCCAATTTTAACACGACCGACCCATATTCCGGTAACAACAACCACAACCAGGGCGCCGGGTTTGCCTTACAACTCGGAGCAGGAGCCGGGTATCTGGTAACGCCCCGATTCATCGTCCGGATGCAGGTTGATTTTTTAGCAGGATGGCCTGGAAAGGAGCGACAATACGCTTCCCAGTTCATTCGCTGGGATGAACATGTTGATCCCAAGACCGGTCAGATCGTTTACGAACCTGTTTATTCCGCCCCGGTAGAATATGTGATTAAAAAAGTCGTTACTACACTCAACCCCTCTGTGGGAGTGATCTTCAAATTCTGAACAACCCCGATTCATGAAATCAGCAAGGCTTTTATTTCTGATCATCTGCCTATTCATGGGATCCACGCTCCTGAAGGCCCAGGTCAACATCCGCGATTCGGCGATATTTACCCCCATTTTTTATGCTGCATACGGATATCAGTTCCCGGGTGGCGACCTGGCCCGTCAATTTGGATCGAATTCGAGCATCGGCGGCGGATTCATGATCAAAACAAAGCACAACTGGCTGTTCGGTGTTGAAGGTAATTTCATGTTTGGTCAGAGCGTAAAAGGCAGTGATACGATGCTGCGGAATATATCGACCAGTCAGGGTTTCATCATCGACGCCAATGGTTTTTATGCCGACCTGGTATATTACGAACGGGGTTATAATTTTCTTGCCCGGGTAGGCAAGGTGATCCCGGTTTTATCACCCAATCCGAACTCGGGATTCACAGTCATCGCAGGCGCAGGATACATTCAGGACAAGATCAGGATCCACAACCCCGGCAATACGGCTCCCCAGCTTTTAGGGGATTACAAAAAGGGATATGACCGGTTAAACGGCGGGATCACCCTGACCGGTTCCATCGGTTACATGTACCTGAGCAATACCCGGTTGCTTAATTTTTCGGTCCAGTTTGAATTCATGCAGGCCTGGACCAAACCTTATCGGGAGCGGGATTTTGATACGGGTCTCAAAGACACACGGAGCCTGAGCAGCCAGTTTTACACGATCAGGGCAGTATGGATGATCCCGCTTTACCGGAGAACACCCAAGGAATTCTACTATTACTAAGCATGAAACGGGGATCCGTTAAACCGGAATGAAAGCAATCTATACGTTATTCATTCAATGCTACGGCCTGATCCTTCGAACAGCGGCACTCTTCAGCGACAAGGCCGGGAAATGGGTCAGCGGGCGCAGGGACTTGTTTACCGGACTGGCGCATTGGACTCGAAGCCTGGATCGGGAGAAAAACCCGGTTGCCTGGTTTCATGCCTCTTCGCTTGGTGAATTTGAGCAGGGAAGGCCGGTCCTTGAGGCCTTCAAGGCGGAATGGCCGGAGTACAGGATACTACTTACCTTTTTCTCCCCTTCGGGATACGAAATCCGCAAAAACTATGACCAGGCCGATTACGTGAGTTATTTGCCCCTGGATCTGCCCGGGCATGCAAAACGATTTATCGGTTTGGTGCAACCCTCCATGGCGGTTTTCATAAAGTATGACTACTGGTTCAACATCTTGTCGGAGCTGAGAATCCAAAAAATTCCGACCTATTATATTTCGGCGATGTTCAGGCCCTCCCATTACTTCTTCAGGTGGTACGGCTCCTGGCCCCGGAAACAACTCGGAGGTGTAACCCGTTTTTTTGTTCAAAACCGCGAGTCACTTCAACTGCTGAATCAGGCCGGTTTTTCGAGGGTCACCCTGACGGGGGATACCCGTTTTGACCGGGTTTACGCGATTGCTCAGAAACAAAGTTCCTTTCCGCTCATCGAGCAATTCAAGGGGATGTACCCGGTTTTTATTTGCGGCAGCACCTGGCCTGCCGATGAAAAAGTTCTGTTTCCATGGATCCGGGATGTCATTCAGGAACAGCAGAATAATCGAACTGTAGCAACCAGGCCGGGATCCGGAGGGACGTTGAAGTTTATCATTGCGCCGCATGATACCGGTGAAAGCAGGATCCATGAAATCTCTGAAGGATTGGGGGTTCGTGCCATCCGGTATTCGGAACTCACCGGCGAAAGCTGCAATGCAGCCGATATCCTGATCATTGATACCGTCGGGATACTTTCGCAATTATACCGGTACGCAATGGTTGCATTTATCGGGGGCGGGTTCGGAACCGGATTGCACAACATCCAGGAACCCATTACATTCGGCGTCCCGGTGCTTTTTGGTCCCGGCTATCACAAATTTAAAGAGGCTGTCGACCTGGTCGGGCTTGGCGGCGCCTTCACCCTCAGCACAACCATGGAACTACGGCTGATTGTGGAAAAACTGACGGGCGATCCTTTACTATACCGGCAAACCAGTGAATGCTGCCGCAACTATGTGGATGAAAACCGGGGTGCGACCGCGAAGATCATGAGCTGGTTTCGGAAGGAAATCTGACCGGAAAGGTTTTTTCGTTTTGAACCATTGTTTTTTCTACTTTTGGAACTGAAAGAAATGTCAAACCTTAAATCATTTACCATGAAACGAAACTTACTCCTGCCATCGATCCTGATGATCCTGGTCACTTATTTGTTCACATCGTGCAGTCCGGTCACCATGACCACATGGACCAACCCCAAGGAAACCCAGAAAATGGGGAATGTAGTTGTCTGGGCGATGTTTAATAAATTGGAATACCAGAAACCCTTTGAGCAGTATGCCGTGAACTACTTCAACAACAAAGGATTTAAAGCCACGGAATCGCTCAATTTCATCCAACCCGGCGTCAAATACGATCTGACACAGCTTGAGAAGAAGTTCGACAGCCTGGGTGTCGATGGAATCCTTGTCATTACTTACAAAGGAACTGATAAATCGCAGAGCTATGTGCCACCGACCACCACCGTCTATCCCGACTATTACTATAACTATTACAACTATTATAACTGGGGATATCCCGTGTACGGATTCGGCACCAATGTAGTGACTACCGGCGGTTACTGGGTCACCACCTCTACTGTGAACCTCCACGCAAATCTTTACTCGAACAGTAACAACGGTTTGATCTGGACCGCGGAAATTTCCATCGACGACCCCCAATACATCGACGAAGTAGCCTACAAGATTGCCGGGAAGATGTATGCCGATTGGCAGCAGCAGGGATTGCTGAAGTTTGCGGGTAAGTAGAAAACCCGAACAGGTTCTGAAAGGATTGCAATGAACTTGCCCGGTGCGGAAGCGGTTTTTGCCGGTTTCTGCCCGGGCATTTTATATGACTGCCGGGAGCAGATTTACAGAAATGATTTCCTGTTCTTTCCGCTAATCAGAGAATGACCTGAAAATCCTGATTCCGGCGTACCGGTTCAAATCCGGCTTCCCGGATCGCTTCCTGCATCCCCGCGGCATCGAACCGGTGGCTGGCGCCGGCTACCCGAACGACATTTTCCTCGATCATGATGCTCCCGAAATCGTTGGCCCCTGCATGAAGGCAGAGTTGTCCGGTCTCTTTTCCCACCGTAAGCCAGGATGCCTGAATGTTGGGAATGTTGGGAAGCATGATCCTGCTGAGGGCGATCATCCGGATATATTCCTCGGGACTTACCTTGTTTTGTACACCGCTTTTCTTTTTCAGAACGGTGCCGTCATCCTGGAACGGCCATGGGATGAAGGAAAGAAATCCTTTATTGCCTGCAGGTTTTTCCTGTTGAAGGGTTCGCAATGCTACAAGATGGTCGAGCCGTTCTTCCAGGGTTTCGATGTGGCCAAACATCATGGTTGCCGAGGTTGTAAGGTTGAGCCGGTGGGCCTCCCGCATCACCCCAAGCCATTCGGCGGTGCTGCATTTTACCGGTGAAAGGATTTTTCGCACCTGGTCGGAGAGGATTTCGGCGCCTGCCCCCGGCAGGCTGTCCATCCCGGCAGCCACCAGCCGTTCGAGAATGGTCCGGTATGGAAGGTTCTCAAGACCTGAAAGATGTACGATCTCCGGAGGCCCTAAGGCATGCAGCCTGAGCCCGGGATAACGTAGTTTCAGCTCGCGGAAGAGGTTTTCGTAAAATTCAATTCCGAGATGGGGATGCATGCCGCCCTGGAGCAACAACTGGTTGCCTCCCAGCAGCATCATCTCTTCAATTTTTTGGCAGTATTCGGGGATCGTGGTGATATAAGCCTCGCTGCTTTTCGATGGCCTGTAAAAATTGCAGAATTTACATCCCGAGATGCAGACGTTGGTGATGTTCACATTCCGGTCGATGATCCAGGTCACCGTGTTACCGGGATGATGCCGGAGGCGCAGTTCATGGCCCAGCCACATCATTTGCGGAAGCCGGCATGAACGGAAAAGATGCGCGCCCTCTTCAACGGTCAGGAATTCCAGGTTCAGCGCTTTGTCGATCAGTTCCTCCCGGTTCAGCATAGTTTGAACGATTACTTTGAAATTAAGGAATCCTTTTTCCGGTCGTGGCAGCCACGGATTTTTCCTAATTTTGCCGGATTCCGATACAAAATTACGAAAATCATGATACCTGAAATCAAGATCAGTTCGAGGGAACAGGAACTCGATAACCTGGTGGTAGTCGTTTCGAAATGGAACAAACTCCCGGGAGGAATTTTCAACCAGGCCGAAAAGAATTACCTGCGACAACAGGTTGAGGCGGAGGGGAAAAGTGTCGTTACACTGAACCGCATTACGTATCAGGTATTCCTGTTTTTCATCCGGAAGGAACAGGACCCGGAAAAACGGCTGGAGGGGTGCCGCAAGGGAGGCGCTGAGATTGCCTGCAGCCTGAATGATCAAAAGGCGGAACGGGTTGCGGTTTTCGATGTTGAAGGCAATGGTGATGAAGTGCTTGCCCTGGCCGAAGGGATGGCTCTGGGGAGTTATCAGTACCTCCGTTTCAGAAAGGATGGGAAAAAAGTGAATACCCTGCGCGAAATAGAGATATATTCCGGTTTTCTTTCAGCTACGATCGATGATTTTGATGGCAATCCCGGTTCAGGGGTCATTTCACCGTTACATCTGAACACCCTTGTCGGGACGGTTTCCTGGTGTCGTGATCTGATCAACACGCCCAATTCACATCAAACGGCGACTTCCTTTGCACTCGAAGTGGAGCGGGAGGCCTCGCAGGCGGGTGTTTCGGTCGAGATCCTGAACAAATCGAGACTGCAAGCCCTGAAAATGGGCGGCATCATGGCCGTCAACCGGGGAAGCATGGAGCCGCCGGTGTTCATCGTGGCGGAATGGAAGCCCGCGAATGCTATTCCGGCAAAACCAATCGTCCTGGTCGGTAAAGGAGTCATTTACGATTCCGGAGGTATGAATTTGAAGCCGGGTAACAGCATGCAGAACATGAAACACGACATGGCAGGGGCTGCCGCGGTGGCAGCCACGATAGTTGCCGCGGCGCGGGCAAAGTTGCCGGTACACCTTGTCGGGCTGATGCCCGCCACCGATAACAGGCCGGGGCCGAATGCCATGGTTTCGGGTGATGTGATCACATTCCAGGATGGTACGACCGTTGAGGTGGTCGACACCGACGCCGAAGGAAGGCTGCTGCTTGCCGATGCGTTGTGCTATGCTCAAAAATATGATCCGGCGCTGGTGATCGATCTGGCAACCCTGACCGGTTCGGCTGTGCGGGCATTGGGACCTTACGGAGCCGCCGTCATGCAGAAAGATGCCGCGCAAGAGCTGGAACTGGTAAAACAATCAGGACAACAGGTCTTTGAAAGAGTGGTCGAATTCCCGCTTTGGGAGGAGTACGGGGAATCGCTGAAATCGGAAATTGCCGATCTGAAAAATCTGGGAACACCTGAGGCGGGATTGATCATTGCTGCAAAATTTCTGGAACACTTCACCCGTTATCCGTATATTCATCTCGACATTGCCGGTCCGGCATTCCTCGACAAGCCCGACAGCTACCGGGGTACCGGTGGAACCGGATTCGGGGTGAGGCTGCTCTTCAACTTTCTGTCGAACCTGGCAAACCGGCCGTCGCGTTGATGCGACCGGAATATGATCAATATTATTAACGCGGATGATAGCGAATGCTTCCCGATTCATCATTTTACAATACCTTTGTGCCCTTAAAATTACTTTATGGAACAGTCTGCTGAAAAAGAACGACGGATCAGGGTGGGAATCACCCACGGAGATGTAAACGGGATCAGCTACGAGATCATTATCAAGACTTTACAGGATCAGCGGTTGATGGAGCTGTACACCGTCGTGGTATACGGATCCTCAAAAGTGGCATCCTATCACAGGAAAACTTTAAATATCAATGATTTTAATTTTAACCTGGTAAGGAGGGCAGATCAGGCCCATCCGCGGCGTCCGAACATCGTGAATATCCACGATGAAGAGATCAAGATCGATCTCGGGAAATCGACGCCCGTTGCCGGTGAGCTGGCCTATCTGTCGCTTGAAGCCGCGGTGAATGACCTTCAGAAGGAGCTGATCGATGTGGTGGTCACCGCGCCGATCAACAAGAAAAATATCCAGTCACCCGATTTTACCTTCCCCGGACATACCGAATATTTTGCCCGGAAGTTTCATGTCGATGACTACCTGATGCTCATGATCAACAATGTATTGCGGATCGGGGTTGTGACCGGGCATGTTCCGCTGGGTAAAGTGCCGGAGATCCTTACCGAAGATTTGATCCTGAGGAAAATTCAGGTTTTAAACCATTCGCTGATGCGGGATTTCGGAATACAGAAGCCAAAAATAGCCCTGCTTTCACTCAATCCGCATGCCGGCGACGACGGTTTGCTCGGGCTTGAAGAGAAAACGATCATTCAGCCTGCTATTGAGAAGGCTTACGCGAGGAATATCCTTGCCTTCGGCCCTTATCCTTCCGACGGATTCTTCGGATCCTCCAACTTCAAGCAATTCGACGCTATTTTAGCCATGTACCATGACCAGGGTATGGTTCCCTTCAAGCTCATGTCGTTTGAGGAGGGTGTTAACTTTACCGCCGGCCTCCCGGTGATCCGGACCTCGCCGGCCCATGGCACGGCATATGATCTGGCCGGAAAGGGCGAAGCTTCTCCCGAGGCCTTCCGGAATGCACTCTACATGGCCTGCGACATCTTCATGAACCGGCTGGAATATGATGAATTGCATGCCAACCCGCTCCGGATCCCCGGCGCTCAACCCGAAAATCCCCGCCCATGACCCTCCCGGCCTACACGGTCGAACAGATAGCCGCCATCTGCGGCGGGAAACTTTTTACCGACAACGGTTCCGCCGGAGCGGTTAGCGATATACTCATCGACAGCCGCAGGCTGATCCACCCTGAACGGTCTCTTTTCGTAGCCCTTAAATCCGACCGGAACGACGGTCATAAGTACATTGCTGAACTGTACGACAAAGGAGTCCGTTCGTTTATGGTCTCTGCCATACCTGAACGGTCGGTTGACGCTTCGTACATTATGGTCGATGATACCCTCCGCGCTTTGCAGGCTTTGGGCGCCTTTCACCGGAACCGGTTCGATATTCCGGTCATCGGGATCACGGGAAGCAACGGCAAAACCATCGTCAAAGAGTGGCTGTTTCAACTCCTCAGCCCAGATTTCAGAATCATCCGCAGTCCGAAAAGTTATAATTCACAGATCGGGGTTCCCCTTTCTGTCTGGAAAATTGAACCCACACACAATCTGGCCATTTTTGAAGCCGGCATATCACGGCCCGGCGAGATGGAACGCCTGGAACCGGTCATCCGCCCTGCCATCGGCATCTTCACCAATATCGGCCATGCCCACGATGAGCATTTTCAGGGATTGGAACAAAAGGTGAAGGAAAAGCTTACGCTCTTCCGTCATGCCGGAATGTTGATCTACTGTTCCGACCAGGAACTGATCGGGCAAATCCTTGCATCGGATCCCGCTTACCGGTCGCTGAAGACCTTTACCTGGGGACGGTGCGAAGGGTCGGACATGAGACTGACCCGGGTTGAAAAAAATGCCGGGCATTCCCGGTTCACCGTTCAGTTAAAAAATCGGGAATACACCGTGAACATTCCCTTTTCCGACGATGCATCCGTTGAAAACGCCATTCACTGTCTGGCAACAGGAGTAGTTCTGGAGAAATTGGCCAACGATGCAGGTCAGAAATCTTTGAACCATCCGATTGGGAGTGAAGGAGTGAAAACTTCGTTTTCAATTTTCAATTTTCAATTTTCAATTGATACCGTTCTTCCCCGTTTCGTGCACCTGGCGCCGGTGGCCTTCCGCCTCGAACTGAAAGAGGCTGTTAACCATTGTTCGCTGATCAACGACTATTACAATTCCGACATCAATTCGCTGATCATTGCCCTTGATTTCTTAAATCAACAAAACCAGCATCAGAAAAAAAGCGTGATCCTTTCCGATATCCTGCAGTCGGGACGGGTCAGGGAGGAGCTGTACCGTGAAATTGCCTCCATGCTTGAAGCCCGGAATATCTCGCGGGTGATTGGCATCGGTCGCGATATGGTCAGGTACTCCGGGTTTTTCGCGATGGAGGGACGGTTTTTCACCACCACCGACGAGTTCCTGCAACAGTTCCCGCTATCCTCCTTCCAGCATGAGACTATTCTCCTGAAGGGCGCACGGATCTTTGAATTTGAAAAGATCAGCCGCCAACTCCAGCAAAAGGCCCACGAAACCGTGATGGAGATCAACCTCGACGCGTTGATCCATAACCTGAACCATTACCGGTCACAACTCCGGCCCGGAACCCGGATCATGGCGATGGTCAAGGCTTTCTCTTACGGCAGCGGAAGCTATGAGATCGCGAACGTTTTGCAGTTTCACCACGTCGACTATCTTGCCGTGGCTTATGCCGACGAAGGGGTTGAGCTGCGCAAGGCGGGAATCAGGCTGCCGATCCTGGTCATGAGTCCGGAAGAGTACAGCCTCGATTTGCTGCTGAAATATAACCTGGAGCCGGAAATTTATCATTTCAGGATTCTCAGGCTGCTCATTGAAGCGATGGAGCACAACCAGTCCTCGGTACAGGATGAAGTCCGGATCCACCTGAAGCTCGACACCGGGATGCACCGGCTGGGTTTTTTACCCGGTGAAACGGATGCACTAATCGACCTGCTCCTTCAAAACCCGGGCCTGCGCGTTCAGTCGGTGTTTACTCACCTGGCCGCCAGTGAAGATCCCTCGGAGGACGCGTTTACCCTGAAACAGATCGACCTGTTCCGGGCGGTAAGCGACCGGATACGCGGCGCGCTGCCTTACCCCGTGTTGCGCCATGTTCTCAACTCGGCCGGTATCAGCAGGTTTCCCGAGGCCCGGTTCGACATGGTCCGGCTGGGAATCGGTTTGTACGGGGTGGGTAGTGATCATACAGAACAATCGATGCTCCGGAATGTCAGCACGCTAAAGACGGTCATCACCCAATTGAAATTCATTCCGGGGGGTGAAACGGTGGGATATAACCGCAAAGGAATCGTAACCCGCGACAGTGTCATAGCCCTGATCCCGGTCGGGTATGCCGACGGACTGAACCGGAGGCTCGGCAACGGGAACGGGGTGATATACATTCACGGCAAACCGGCGCCGGTCATCGGAAATATCTGTATGGATCTGACGATGGTCGATGTGACTGATTTATGGAACCGGCATGAATTGGATCCGCAGCGGGAAGCATTGCAAATCAAGGAGGGCGATGAGGCCATCGTGTTCAATGATGCGCATCCCGTATCAGAAATTGCAGCCCAACTGGGAACCATCCCGTATGAGGTTTTGACCGGGATATCGCGCAGGGTAAAGCGGATATACTTTTACGAATAACAATTTATCATTAAGTTTGCCGTTCGATACCTATTATGGCTCCTCAGGTCCTCTCTGTTTTAATTCCCGCATACAACGAATCCGGTACCATTCACCTGATACTTGACCGGATTCTCGCTATTCAGCTTATCGGGAACGTGTCGAAGGAGATCATCATCATCAACGATGCGAGTACCGACCGTACCATCGAAGTGGTGGAGAATTATATCAGCGCCCATCCCGGTTCGGCCATCCGTTTGTTGAACCAGCCGAAGAACAAAGGGAAAGGGGCTGCCCTTCATAGGGGGGTGGATGAAGCGACAGGCGATTTTATCATCATCCAGGATGCCGATCTCGAGTACGATCCCGCCGAGTACAACGTGTTACTGAAACCGGTGTTGGACGGATTCGCCGATGTGGTTTACGGCTCCCGGTTCATGGGTGGGAAACCGCACCGGATACTCTTTTTCTGGCATTCCATCGGAAATAAGGTGCTCACCATGATTTCCAACATCTTCACCAACCTGAATCTCACCGACATGGAGACCTGTTACAAACTCTTCCGGTCGGAGTACATCAAACAGATCAGGTTCAAAGAGAACCGGTTCGGGTTTGAGCCGGAGGTGACCTCCAAGATCGCCCGGTTCCCGAAAATCAGGATCTATGAAGTGGGCATCTCTTATTACGGACGCACTTACGAAGAGGGAAAAAAGATCGGGATGAAGGATGCGTTCCGCGCCATATGGTGCCTGCTGAAATACAATGTCTTTGACCGCCGGTACCTGAAAATCACCGGATAAGACTCACCTTTCGCAGGCCTGACGGGCTATTACCGGAATTCCGCTGCTGCCGGTCCCTGAAGTCATCCCGGAAAAGTATTCTTTGTTTGCCAGCTCCCCGGGCAGAAAGTTCCAGCCAAATTTATAAAATTGAAGCAGATCCTGATCTGAAACAAACTGAATATCAGGATTAATTATCCAATTACGGAAAGTTTACCCCAAAATAGCGGAAATGTTTTTCTATGTTTGTAATGCACATATCATATTATTCATTTAACATTACCGTCCTCATGAAGAAAATTTCAATCCCCGTATTATCATTATTTTTTTTGTTCCTGCCGGTAACCTTTCTGGCACAGGATTTATCGTGCCCCGGCCCCATGGTCCCGGTCAACCCCGGAAGGTCGCCACAGTTCGGGAAAGATATCCCGATTTATAATCTACCGGAACAGAATATAGTACTCCCCAAAATTAGGACAGTGAGTTAAGGTTTAAAACAAACCTTTAAATTTACTGTCACTATGAGCAGAAAAAAAAGACAAAATTACAGTGCTGAGTTCACAGCCAAGGTTGTTATTGACGCGCTGAAGGAACAAAAAACCCTGAGTGAACTTGACCAATTTTACCAGGTTCATCCGAATCAAATCACAACCTGGAAAAAGAATTTCTGGAGAATGCCTCTCAGATTTTTGAAAAAGGGAACCGACGACCCAAGGACGATGTTGAAGTGTCCAAGCTATTCGAGGCCATTGGCCAGTTAAAAATAGAGAACGACTGGTTAAAAAAAAGCTATTGTAGGTTATAACCTGGAACTAAAGCGAGCTATGATTGACAAAAATCATCCCTATTTAAGCATTGAAAAACAGTGTGATCTGCTTTCGATTCATCGTTCCGGGTTGAACGCTGATCCCGGATTGATTCTGCTTAATCTTTTGAACAATGGAGACCAGCAGGTTAGTGGTGATCAGATTCTGATTCTCCCTCATCAAATGTAAACCCGACATAAAGATAAGCAGGTGTCGGTTCAGGTCAATTTTTACATTTTCATGTCGCACAAAGATAATCCGACATTAAATTACAAATTTCATGTTCCATTCGACATAAATAATGTTTTATGTTGAAAACACGGAGCATCTTACCACCTTCCGCCTGTTTTTATTGACCATAATAGATTCTTAACATTCAACAAGTTGGGGTGATCAGCCTTTTTTCAATTTTTAAAAGGCCCGAACCGCACGTACACCGTTTAGGTAGGTCTTAGACCAGTGATTCTGAGTACCATAGAAAACCACATCCCATGCGCCCCACTCATCCAACTGAGAGGAGCTCCAATAGACATCACTCATAAAACCGCCAATATAAGTTTTATTCACTTGCATCGCTGAAAGTTCGTCATTTGAAGGTAAAAACCAGTCGTCATACCCGTTCAGTATAAGATCATTACAAATCTGGGCTGCTGTTCCTGCCGTACCGCATCCGCTAACAATAAGTGTGGTATTGTTTTGTCCGGCTCCAATGCTTGTGGATGTGCCAGGAATTGATGTTCCTGAACAACCCCATGCAGCTATGCCCTGGTCACTATTGGCTGCAATTAATCCGTGCAAACCTGATCCATCTACATAGAATATTGTTCCTCCTTGATAACTCTGACCGATAAAAAACGGTAAGAGTTGGCTTAAATTATTATATGACGATGTCCCACAATTGTTATAAGACCAAACATATCTTGTATAACTGCCCGGGGTAAGTCCTGTTTCGGTATATGATGTGCTGGTCCCCATGTCAATTGCAGTAGACACATCATTTATTGTGTTCCATTTATACCCCGTTGCACCTGTGACGGTATTCCAGTTCCATATGATCTGTCCCGGGGAAGGAACATGAGTGCCCGCGGAGACACCAGATGGAGGATCTGGAAGAGTTGTTTGAGTTAACGTTGTCACGGTTGACGTTCCACATTCACCATAAGCCCATATAAATCTTGTGTACTGAGTGAGGCAGGTTAAACCCGTCTCGATTTTTTGAAGACTGGCTCCCATGTCAGTAGCTGTACTAAAGTCTGGTGTTAAATTCCATTTATAACCTGTTGAGCCGGTAACGGCATTCCAGTTCCAATAAATTTCTGTTATATAAGGAGTGTGAGTACTGGCGATGGGAGCTGTTATTTCGGTGCCTGTAGTTGATTGAGCTAAAACGGTTACGGTTGAATTCCCACATGCACAGTATGCCCAGATGTATCGTGTATAAGGAGTATTGCAAATCAGACCGGTCTCCGTGTATGTGAGATCTGAGCTAATATCAATAGCCGTACTGTAGTTATTTGTGTTACTCCACTTATAACCCGTAGCTCCAGAAACGGGATTCCAGTTCCAGACGATTTGGTTCAGGCTGGGAGAATGTGCCCCTGCAACAGGTGATAAAGGATCATTGGTGGTTGCTTGGACCAGAATTGTTGCAGGTGAATTCCCACATGTATTATATGACCAAACATATCGTGTATAAGAACTATTGCAAGTAAGACCTGTTTCCGTGTAAGAAAAAGTTGAGCCAAGATCAATGGCCGTGCTGTAGTTATTTGTGCTACTCCACTTATAGCCTGTAGCTCCTGAAACAGGATTCCAGTTCCAAACGATCTGAATTAATGAAGGTATATGAGTGCCTGAAATTGGGGAAGTTGGTGGGTCAGTCGAAGTTGTTTGGGTCAAGATTGTTGCAGTTGAATGGCTGCATGCGTTGTAGGCCCATATATATCTTGTATATGGTGTAATACATATTAATCCTGTTTCAGTTTTAGAAGTACTTGTCCCTATATCTATTGCAGAATTATAATCAGATGCAATATTCCATCTATAACCTGTTGCTCCCGAAACTGTATCCCAGTTCCAAACAATTTGAGTTGGGAACGGAAGGTGAATCCCTTCTGTAGGGGATGTTACGATAGCTTCCGTAGTCGATTGGATTAATGTTGTTGCAGTTGAATTTCCACATGGGCTATATGCCCAGACATATCTTGTGTATGGGGTCAGGCAAGTTAATCCTGTTTCAGTTTTCGTTAGATTGGAACCCATATCAATTGCTGTTGGATAATCATTAATAGTATTCCACCTATAACCTGTTGCACTGGTAACCGCATTCCAATTCCAGATAATTTGGTTTGGTGATGCAACATGAGTGCCTGATGAAGGGGATATTGGATTCATACAATTGGCGCTTAAAGAATACCATGCTCCGGCCATAAACATTGATAAGGCTCCTAAACCATTTATCCCACAATCAGTACAATATACGACGAGCCCATCTGCAGGATTAGAAATAGCATTAAGTTTTGTATGGGTCATTCTTGGAGGAAGAAATCCTTTATTTGTAGATTTAATATCCAGCATGGCTGAATTATCGGGAATGCTACCGTCGGTATTAATTGCGACCTGACCTGAAGTCTGGGAAATGACTAACATCAATACGGATACGAAACAAATTACAATGTTTTGCTTTTTCATAGAATAAGTTAAGATTGTCTGGTTGTAAAGATAAATCAATATTGTGAAAAATAATCGTCCCGCAAGATCCCTGAGAAATATATGTTAATTTTGTAAGTACATGACAAAATTTGGGCATAACAATTGAAAACTTTAACTGATATTGGGTTTAGCAAAGCATGGGCAAGATCGATTAGCCCAAATTTGAATAGGCTGTAATCCTTTCGTCCGTGTTTCTTGATCTTGATAGGTTTGGTATTGTTTCTGATGATTCCAACCAGGTACACCCAAGTGAAGGCGACAGAAAGTAAAGCGAGTAATTTAGCGATCCGGACAGGATCTTTCGAGTGGGTGTCTTCGAAGTTTAATCCGCCAGATTTAAAGGCCTAAAAATAGTTTACACCTGCCAGCGGTCTTTATATGTCATAAGCGCCGATGGTTCTGGTCTAAACGAACCAAAAATGACAAATTCGATGGATCTTTCCCGATTGACAACTTTCTTCCCGGTAAGATAGACCCATTGTCCATCAATAGAGACGACTTTATGATAGTGCAGAGTGGTATTAAACGGCAAACTGTTAAACAACCAGAAGGCTTTGGTTCTGCCTTTGCCGGGAACATCCAGCCAAAGGTTTTCTCTGATGCGAATGTAAAAGGGGACCCTGCAATGAATCAAACCACGGAACCACTCATCGCCAATGAATTCCCGGTCGGCCAAAAATGTATTCCACCATTTACATTTACTGAGCACGGCATTTTGCTATCGACCTGAAATATTTTCTATCTTTGATTTTTTAAGACCGGATTTGTTCTTGAGTCCCCATCCTTTGCATCGAAACAGAATCATAGCCCCGCTTGCCGGATTGTTACTCCTTGGTTTGTTTATTGCTTTTAACGAGTATACCGGTTGGAACGATCTTCGGAAAAAGAGAGAAGCCGGGAACATCCCCGTGAAGGAACGGCTGGGCGACACTACCGGCTTTATCGCGAAACGACTGGCATTTCACGATTTTGAGGCGGGAAATACCACCGATACCTCCACCCATATTGCAGCTACCGGTTACAACAGCGGGAAATCGCTCCGTATGAATGCCTTCGTGAATTTTTCTCCCGGTCTGTGGATCCGCTTCTCCGATCTGAAACCGGCCCCCGGCTCGTGGCTGCGGGTAAGGGCAATGGTTTGGTACAGCGGGAGCCACGCCGGTCTGAAGTGCAACCTGGTGACAACCTGCAACCGCAACGGGATCAATTACAAATACCAGTCGGTTGCGCTCGACCGGGAATCGTTGGCGCCGGACCGGTGGAATGCAGTGTCGCTCGACTACTGCATCCCCGATCCTGCCGCTCCTAGGGATGTCGTCCAGGTCTATTTCTGGTACTTCGGCGGAGGATGGATGCTTGCCGACAACATTGCCGTGACCCTTTTCGAAAAACAGCATGAGTAACAAGACCCCATCGGGGAAATGCATGGAAAAGAGAACGAACATAACCTGGTTTTTTTACCTCCTTTTTTGCGCCTCCCTCGCGCTGACCTGGTTCTTTAACCGTGATCTTTCCCGGTTCGACGGCCCTCGGGGACTTTGGTCTGACCGCGCCGGTTATTACATTTATCTACCCGCCCTCTTTTATTACCATTTCGACGCCCGCGCTATGCCCGCCGATCTCGACATCAGAACCGGCGGCGGTTTCGCGATCGACACTACCCGAAATAAAATCGACATCAAGTACACGTATGGGGTGGCCCTGATGCAATCGCCTGCCTTCTTTGTTTCCCGGCTGATCTCCCGTGCCACCGGATATGATGATCAGGATGGCTTTTCGATGATCTTTGTGCGGATGCTGCAACTTTCGGGTGTGATCTGGTTCATCCTCGGACTGTGGTTCCTCAAACGGTTTCTGGATCGTTATTTTATCGGATGGATCAGCATGGCAACCATGGTAATCCTGTTCGCGGGGACCCATCTCTTCTATTACGTGATCCTCGACGGGATGATGTCGCACGTCTATTCATTCTTTCTCTTTGCGCTCTTCCTGGATCAATTCAGATCTTACACCGACAGGCCGGGTCGAACCCGTTTCGTGATCCTGTGCCTGATCCTCGGGCTGATCATCCTGATCCGGCCGACCAACGCACTACTCGTTTCCCTGTTTTTTTTCTGGGATGCGCCGAACGGCCGGGAGGTCATCAGGCGATTCGGTGAATTTTTCCGGCCGCTGAGCCTGTTGATATTTGCCGGCATCCTGTTTCTGGTATTTTTGCCACAGATGATCTATTGGGATTATCTGACCGGGAGCTGGATTCATTTTTCGTACCAGGGCGAGGGATTCGCGAACTGGCGGAGCCCCCGCATCGGTGCCGTGCTCTTTTCGCCGGTGAACGGGCTCTTTACCAATTCGCCGGTCATGCTTTTCTGCCTTGCCGGAATCATTTACATGATTGTGACAAAACAAAAGAACGGAATGTTGATTGCCGTGCTGTTCGCCATGGTCACGTTGGTCAGCGCAACCTGGAAGATGTGGTACTTCGGGTGCAGTTTCGGACAGCGGAATTACATCGAATACCTGACAATCCTCGCAATCCCGTTTGGCAGCCTGCTTGGCCAGATCACCGGCCTCCCCTCCGGTTCCGCAACCGGAGTGAATCCGGGAGATAGCTCCGGAGATCCTGTAAGGGAGCAGCATCCGGGCGTCCCGACTGGCAAGGTGCCTTGCCTTGAAGGAAAGCCGGTCAGGATCAACGGGATGATGCGCTGCATCATGGTTTCGCTTTTCTTCTTCCTCCTGTTCTTTTCCGTCTATTTTAACCTGCGGTATATCATCTCCCTTTACCGGTTTGAACGGTGCTATTACGGGTCAACGTGGGACTGGGACCACTATTTAAGGTCGCTTGAACGGGCAGGGATCATCCAACCGTCGCATCCGACCGGGTCATTCATTAACGATTTCGAAAACCTTTCTCTCTGCCCGGTCTATAAACCCTCGCCGGTCTTTACCCGGTCGGGTCAGTACAGCGTGGCAACGGAAAAATACAGCAGCCTGACTCCCCTCTATACCTTGTCAACAGGCATATTGGGACAACCTGTTCCCAAAAGGCTGATTTGTTCCCTCTGGCTTTTAAAACCCGGTAACCGGCCAACCGGAGCGTTTCTTACCTATCAGTTCCGGCGCGACACCACGATGGTATTTTCCAACCGTGTACCCGTCGATTCCATACTGACCGATCCGCTTACCTGGAGCCGGCTGTCGGCAACATTTATCATCCCCGACCTGAACGATTCCATCCAACAGGTAAGGATCTTCATCGAGAACCCGCGCCGGGCGCTGATTTACGCGGATGACCTGGCCATCCGGTTCCGGTACGACTGGAACGAGTAAATGGAGGTAAACATGAAAACCGGGAAAATTCATCAGTCTTTTTGCCAGTATGAAACAGGGTAGTAAATTTGAAACAAGTTAGAGCCTATTTAAAATTTACGATTGAACATGATAAAAGATCCCTCTCATTCCCGTTTCCTGAATCCCGTCTCCTTTGTCACGCTGGTACTGTTGTACCTGTTGATCGTTACAGCCCGGTCGTTGACCCCGATCTGGCTTCATCACGACTGGTTAGCGCCCATAAGCTGGGATGTTTTTGGGTACTACCTGTATCTTCCGGCCACCTTCATCCACCACGATACCGGTTTGCACAACTTCGCCTGGCTGCAACAGGTACTCGACACCTACAAACCCACCATCGGATTTTATCAGGCTTATATGGGGCCGGCCGGCGACTATGTGATGAAATACCCGATGGGTCTGGCGATCCTGTATAGCCCGTTTTTCTTTATCGCCCACGTATCGGCGCATCTGCTGGGTTACGCGCCCGACGGTTTTTCACTGCCCTATCAGGTCTGTATGGCGTTCGGGCCGCTTGTTTACACGGGGATCGGACTTTGGTTTTTCAGAAAAGTCTTGCTGAACTTTTTTTCCGACGGCATTACAACCCTGGTCATCCTTATCACCGTACTGGGAACCAATTACCTCGAGTTGACCGCCTTTAACGGAATCATGCCCCACAATACCCTGTTCATGCTATTTGCACTTACGGTGTGGCTTACCATCCGTTGGCACGAACGGCAAAAGTGGTCGACCGCGATTTTCCTGGGGCTTCTTATCGGAATCGCAATGCTGGTGCGGCCTACAAGCGGGCTCATCGTGCTGGTCCCGCTGTTCTGGGGCGTGTGGAATATCCGCAGTTTACATGAAAAAATGATCCTTATCCGCGATCACGGGCTGCAGGTTTTGGCACTGGTACTGGCCATGATCCTGGTCGGTTCGTTTCAGTTGATATACTGGAAGATCCACGCCGGGAGCTGGATCTATTACAGTTATGAAAAGGGGGAATCGCTCCGGTGGATCGCGCCGTACATCAGGCTGGTGCTCTTTTCCTATAAAAAAGGGTGGCTGCTCTACACGCCCGTCATGATCTTTGCCATTATCGGCTTTATCCCGCTGTTCAGGAAGTATCGCGAAATCTTTGTCGCTGCATTCCTGTTTTTCGCCCTGCACCTGATCGTTGTCGCAAGCTGGCCAACCTGGTGGTACGGCGGAAGTTTCAGTCAACGCCCGATGATGGAAGCTTACGTGGTTCTTGCCTTTCCGCTGGGAGCCATGATCAGGGGATTGCTGAATTCGAGGAGGAGGTTGCGGGCCACCATGTTTACCTTGATTTTACTCCTGGTTGCGCTGAACCTTTTCCAGACCTGGCAATATACCCATTATATCATCAGTCCGTCACAGATGACCAAAGGATACTACTGGGCCGTTTTCGGGAAAACCAAAGTCACCACGAAAGAGACCCGGTTGCTCGAGCCCTCGGGTGATCCTTCCGAGCGGGAATGGCTTCCGCAGTCGGACCGCTTTAACGCCCGTGTTTTGTCACAATTCGATTTTGAGCAGGCGGACCCGGCAAAACCCGGATTGTATGCAAAGGATACCACCGGAAAGGGGTCGCAATCGATGCGGCTGAATGCCGGCAATGCATTCTCGCCCGGGATAACCCTTCCGTACCGGGATATTTCGTCCGGACATTTTGCCTGGATTCAGGTTTGCGGGTCGGTTTACTTCACCTGTAAATCCGAAGAGGTGAAGTGCAACCTGGTGGTAACCTGCATCCAGAACGGGGAAGCTTACAAATACCGGATGATCGCCCTCGAAAAACAAAATCTGCAGCCCGGGACCTGGAACCGAATCTGTATGGATTATATGACCCCGTATCTGGCACACCCCGGCGAACCAGTGCAGGCTTATTTCTGGTGCTACGGGGAGCAGGAGGTACTCGTGGATGATATCGTGATCAAGGTATTTGAGTTTCCGGAGGAATGATTTTTGAGCCAGGACTGTGAAATGCGGTATAACTTCGTAATTTTGCCCGGTCCGACCCGCTTGAATCAGTATTATTGACCTCTGCACTCCATGAATTTCAGCAGCTCGCTTTTCCTCCTCTATTTTCTGCCCGCATTCCTGGTAATTTATTTTCTTTCAGGCCGGAAATTCAGGAATGGCTTTCTCCTGATTGTCAGTATTTTATTTTACGCCTGGGGCGCCCCGAAATTCGTTTTTTATGTAGCCGGATCAATCCTGGTTGATTTTTTCCTGATCCGCCTCATGAGCCGGAGCGAATCGCGCCGCCGCAAGTTGCTGATGTGGATCTCGGTTGTGCTGAACCTCTCTCTGTTGCTCTGGTTTAAGTACATGAATTTCTTCGTCGATCAGTTCGATATCCTGCTGTCATGGTTCGGATCAAAACCCGGTGAATGGACTAAAATTGCGCTTCCCATCGGGATTTCATTTATCACCTTTCAGAAACTGGCCTGTACGCTTGACGTTTACAAACGGCAGCAGCCGGCTTTCGCGAAGCTGCAGGATTATGCGCTTTATATTTTCATGTTTCCGCAATTGTTGTCAGGTCCGATTGTCAGGCCGGGACAGATCGCTTCACAGATCGCTGACCGTTCGGCTCAGGACCATATCGATTACAAACTCACAGGGTTTTACCGTTTCATCATCGGGTTGGCTAAGAAAGTTTTAATTGCCGATGTGCTGGGCGTCACCGTGAATGAGATCTTCACGCTGACCCACGAGGAAATGTCGAGCAGACTGGTGTGGATCGGATCGGTTGCCTATACCTTCCAGATCTATTTCGATTTTTCGGGATATTCCGACATGGCCATCGGCCTGGCCCGGATGTTGGGCTTCAGGCTGCCTGAGAATTTCGACAGTCCGTATGTATCGCGCAGCATCACCGAATTCTGGCGCCGGTGGCACATAACGCTGTCGTTCTGGTTCCGCGATTACATTTTCCTGCCACTGGCTTATGCGACCTCGCGGCGACTGCCGAAGGAGCGGTACCTGGGGTTACGGGCCGATAAAGTCATTTACCTCATTGCCACATCGGTAACCTTCCTATTGTGCGGTTTCTGGCATGGCGCGGCATGGACCTTCATCCTGTGGGGCGCTTATATGGGATTTTTCCTGATCCTCGATCGGCTGTTCCTTTTAAAATGGCTGAAGAAGCTGGGACACATCCCATCGGTCGTCATCACCTTTCTGGTGATCATGGTCGGCTGGATGCTTTTCCGTTCGCAGTCGACGGCCGAATTCTGGTTTCTGGCAAAAAAGCTGATCTCTTTTCACCCGGCTGAAAATCTGATCTGGCTCAACCCGAAATTCTGGACCATGCTGGGAATCGCCGTCTTCTTTTCGTTCTGGGGCGGATTTAAAAGCATCGACCGGTGGATCGGAACCCTCTATCTCGAACCCGGGAACAAACTGATCCTCTCTTTTTCGGCCATTGCAATCATTTTATGCGTACTTTGCGTCGCAACCATCGCATCGACTGGATTCAGTCCGTTTATTTATTTCAGGTTTTAAAAATCAGAGCTTTATGAATGAGGAGACCTTTTCGAAGTACAAATTCTTTTTTTTCATTGCATTTCTGATCATTGCACTTGTTTTCTTCTCTTCTTTTTTCGGTTCAGGATTCGGCTGTGCCGATGATTTTCAGTCCTACTTGGTTGTCAGACTTGGAAGAGTTTGGAAAGACATTGTTATAATGGCAAACTTCAGTGGAAGATTCTTTTATTATCTTGTTAGGGCTGTCAATTACCTGCCATTCGCAGTTGACAATATGGTTTATATAAAATTGTTTCAATTAATTCCGATTTTATTTTCCTTTATTGTTTTTAGTTGGCTTATGGCCAGGGTTACTGGTTCAAAAGTAATTGGTTGGTTTTCTCTTATTATTTTTTTTACGGCAAGTCAGGGTTCAACGCATACCAACCTTTTTTATAATTATCCGTTCTATTTTTCATTTTCCTTTTCACTGCTGTTGATTTCAATCATCCTTTTACTTGATTTCTATCAAAAGAAAAGGGTGATATATCTTGTGATCTCTGTCGTGCTATTTACAGTCGGATTGCTGTTTTACGAAACGTATCTTCTTTTTATCATATTTATTATACCAATAATTATAAGTAAAAATATTCACGAGTTCTCGTCCTGGTCAGACAGATTAAAAGGTATTGTATTTCAGTTTCTTCCATACTTTTGCATGGTCATAGTATATCTTGTGGTATATTTAGTTTTCCGGCATGCTCATCCTTCTCAATATCCCGGAAATCAGGTAATTATTGGAAAAACCAATGTAGTCACTTTTTTTTCTGTCCTTTGGAATCTTTCAGTCACGACATTTCCGCTTACCGTTTATGAGGCAAACCGTTGGTTATGTGAGTGTAAATCGGAATTGATTTCAGGCTATAGTCCGGTTGTGATCGACCTTATCTTTAGTGCAAAATTAATTTGGATTATCAAAGGGATCCTGATCTCTGTTTGCGGGTACTTGTTACTGACCATGATGAAAGGGATCAAAACCCGTAAATTTCTGGTTGGAATTTGCTTTGCAATCCTGTTGATATTCGTACCACATATCCCATTGGCTATTTCTCAAAAATATACGTACTATGTTGTTGAAAATCACATGCAAGGATATGTCACTACTTTTTTTTCATTGTTTGGAACGATGATGTTGATAACAATGATTATTGCTTACCTGATCAATTTTTTAAATTTTAATAAATGGGTGAAACATGGAATCTCCGCCATTTTTGCATTTGGATTTTTTTTATGTTCTGTCCTTACTGACTTTACCAACTATACCATTGCCAAAGATATTCATTCATCGAATCTCCGATTGGAAGCCGTCGCGGAATATGTAAAATCGGATACTTTTAAGGAAATTCCGGGAAATGCGGTTTTATATGTTAAAGACTGGTATGAAACGCCTTCCTTCTTTTTAAGGGGTCTGACAGAACAAGGATTTGACTGGTCCGTGTTTATTGAAGCTAAAACCGGCACCAGTCCACAGGTAATCAGAGGAGAAAAGGAATTTCTTGAATTTGCCAAAAAAACAACACAGCCTTTATATTATGCTACCATGGTCCAGGCTGAAAAGACGGACGATATCATGGTTGTCGTGGCAAAGATCGACCCTCCCGGGCCAAATGACACATTGATCCCTTCCGTGACGAACAAGGCTGCAGTTGCATACTATTCTGCCAATAAAATGTTCACACTTAATTTTCACTGTTCGGAAGGTGCGAAACACGATTCGATCAATGTAAAGATCAATAGTGTAAAGGACTATTATCAATCTGTTTCCGGGATCGAGGTGAACCTTTATAACACCAAAAAACGTAACCCCGCCACCATTTTTACCATTGAGGCTCCGCGCATCGATATTAAAACCTTGATAATTTCCAATATGAATAATTGGAATAACAAGTGGATCTACTTGTAATAGAAAGAAGTGCAGAATGGTTTTCATCGAGATTAGCCTCACCCTGCCAGGCTGCCTTTTAAAGGAATGCATTCTTTCGGCTTTCCGGGTTCAATCTAAATAAATGATCTTTTTGATATGGGAAAAATAAAGGTCAGTATTCCCTAGCAAGATTTTATCTATTGAATAGGAAGCTATTTCAATAAAAAGTAACTTTGCCGGAAAAACAGGAAATATTTCACTGCCGTAGTTTGAGTAGTTCTGTTTCGAACCATGAACAGCATGATGGACGCCCAGAAAGAGGATCAGGGAATTTTCCTCAAAAAGTAATATATGACTTTATTTTAAATGTTTCTCAATTAAATTTCCGGTGGCGAATTAACTTATGATACTTAAAAGACTATTCAATTTTACAGGTCAAAATGAATGAACAGGTCATTGATTTTATAATTGCCGTGCGGAATGAAGAAGAAAATATTTCTGAATTTGTATCCAGGATCCGGGAACTCTCTTTTCAGAATGTTACCATACGGTTGTTATTCATTGAGGATGGTAGTACGGATAAGACGGTTGAAGTTTTACGAAACATTTCGTCCGGGAATCCGAAAATCAAATATTATTCAATAAGAAATCAATTTGGGCAGGGGGCTGCGCTCGGTTATGGCGTTGAACGGTCAAATGCCGATGCGGTAATAACGATTGATATCGATGGAAGCCATCCCATCTCAACTGCTTCAAAAATGGTTCAGGAATATCTATCGGGAGCAGAAGTGGTACAAGGGAACAGGATTAATTATAAAAGAAATTTATGGTACAGACATATAGCGAGCACAGTATATTTTTTTCTCTTTAGCCTGATCACCGGGATTGATCTGAAAAAGCAGAATGTTCATTTTCGGCTACTGAGTAATAAGGCCCGGAAGATTTTTATTTCAGAACCCGGTTGGTGGTATTCCCTGAGAACCAATTTTAAAAGAAACGATAATATTGACGTAAATTATCAGCCATTCGAGGCCCCTGAGAGAGTATTGGGGAGAAGCAAGTTTCATTTTCGCAGATTATTAACCTTTGCATATTTCTCATTTCTATCCTTAATAAGCGTACCACGATTTCTGATGTTAAATCTATTTTTATTTTTTTTAATTGTTCTGGCCGGGTTGACATGGAATTTCTGGATTTCAATATTGTTATTCTGCCTTGTACTTATAAATGGATTGTTTTTTTACAGATTAAAAATGACTTCTATCAAGGATGCGGTGTCGTTGATTGAGTCATCTGAATTGGATCCGGTTTTTTGATCAGGTGTATGAGAACAGGAGAATCGAAATTTCAGCATATTGTCGACTTTATCAGAAACCTCTACAGGATGCCTGATGGGGTAATCCCCTTGCATTCGCCATTCTTTGGAGGCAACGAGAAGAAATATCTGAATGAATGTATCGACAGTACCTATGTTTCGAGCGTAGGAAAGTTCGTTGATGAGTTTGAGATAAAAATTGCTGAATATACAGGGGCAAAAACTGCTGTTGTCAGTGTAAACGGAACGAATGGATTATATCTTGCACTCAGGATGGCTGGTGTAAGTACCGGGGATGAAGTTATTACTCAGCCATTGACCTTTGTGGCAACTTGCAATGCTATTGCATATTGCGGAGCAGAGCCGGTATTTTTGGATATTGAAAAGCAAACGCTTGGTATGTCACCCGAAAGTTTAACCGCTTTTCTTCAGGATCATGTTGCCTTGAAAAATGGGTTGGCAGTAAACAAGCACACAGGAAAAAGGATTAGCGCCTGTTTGCCCGTGCATACATTTGGGCATCCATGCCGGATTGACGAAATTCTGAAAATATGTAGTTCATACGGGATTCCGGTAATTGAAGATGCTGCCGAGAGCATAGGTAGTTTTTATAAGGAAAAGCATACCGGAACCTTCGGTATGGTAGGTGTGTTAAGTTTTAACGGGAATAAAGCCCTGACAACCGGTGGAGGAGGAATGCTGCTGTTTAAAGATCCGGAACTTGGGAAAAAAGCAAAACACCTTTCGACTCAGGCAAAAATTTCGCATCCTTGGGCGTATGTTCATGACCAGATTGGATATAACTATCGCATGCCAAATATAAATGCAGCGCTGGGACTGGCTCAATTGGAGATGCTTGAAGAAATGATTGCCTGTAAACGCAGAATTGCCAGTCGTTATCTGTCATTTTTCAAGGAGCTGGACATTGAATTCCAGACAGAACCGCTTCACTCCCGGTCGAATTATTGGTTAAACTCGATCCTTCTGTCAGATCGGATGGAAAGAGATCATTTTCTGAAGTTCACCAACGAACGGGGAATCATTACGAGACCTTCCTGGACGTTAATGAACCGGCTGCCAATGTTTCAAAATGCTTTTTGCATGGACTTGACCAATGCAGCGGAAATCGAAGCGAAACTGGTTAATCTTCCCAGCAGCGTACAAATGTAATTATGAATAAGGAGAAAATAGTTTTAATCGGCGGGGGTGACCATTGTGGTAATTGTATTGATGTTATCGAACAGGAAGGCAGGTACGAGATTGTTGGGATCGTTGACGTGCAGGAAAAAATCCATAAGAAAGTACTTGGTTACCCGATTTTTGCAACCGATACTGACCTCCCTGAACTCATGAAAGAGTTTAGGAACTTTTTTATCTCCATGGGACATGTCGGAAGGAATGAAAAAAGGAAGAGAATCTTTAACGACCTGAAAAAATTCAACCTGACTTTACCAGTAATAATTTCTCCACTGGCATATGTGTCCAAATATGCCACTATAGGAGAAGGGACCCTCGTGATGCCTTTTGCTTTTGTGGATGTGCTTGTCAGCGTCGGCAGTAACTGCATCATTCATTGCGGTACCAAATTAACTCATGAAGCCGTTATTGAAGACCATTGTCATATATCGTTAAACAGTGTTATCGGTAAATGCAGAATTGGGAAGGGCACCTTCGTTGGGGCCAATTCCTGGGTTGCATATGGAATTGACATTGCACAGGATTCTATTATTGGTTCATGCAGCAACGTTTTAAAATCCATTGAGGAATCAGGAGTTTATGCAGGAAATCCGGCAAGGAGAATAAAATGATACCGGTTGGGATTGTATTTCCCCGACATGAACCATCATACCGGGATGGTGAAAAAATCGATAGATGAAGAACACAAACAAAATAATTGAAAGAACCATCACTCCCGAGGATTCAGTATTGACTGCATTAAAAAGGATGGATTCCATCTATCAAAAGCTTTTGCTGGTTATGCGGGGTGAACAGTTTATCGGATTGGTGAGTATTGGCGATATTCAACGATCCATTATCAGGAATGAACCTCTTGAAACCCCGGTTTCGAAAATCATTCGCAAGAATCTTCGAATTGCCTTCCCCGATCAACCGTTAGAGGAGATAAAGGAAGAAATGTTCAAGAACAGGATGGAACTTATTCCCATTGTTGATCACGATCATAAACTGGTAAATGTGATTTTTTGGGAAGATATATTTAATCTGGAGCTTAGAAAGGATGACAGAATTATTAACATTCCCGTTGTCATTATGGCCGGAGGGCAAGGTAGCCGGTTAAAACCCATCACCAATGTGATCCCAAAACCATTACTGCCACTGAAAAACAAACCAATTATAGAAGATATCATTGATAAGTTTTCCGAATTGGGAGTGAAAGAATTTATTCTGTCAGTCAATTATAAAGCAGAACTGATCTCCTTTTATTTCGATCAGATTATTGACGGCAAGGATTATTCCATCAAATACATTCATGAAGAAAAGCCTTTGGGAACGGCGGGTAGTTTAAAGTTACTTGAAGGACAAATATCAACCACTTTCTTTGTAACAAATTGTGATATTCTGATTCAGCAGGACTACCGGGATGTACTGGATTATCATCTTGAAAATAAAAACGAACTGACGCTGGTTTCTTCCCTGAAAAGCTACTCAATTCCTTATGGGACACTGAAGGTAGGGGCGAATGGCCAATTGATTGAACTGAATGAAAAACCAACCATTTCTTATTTCATCAATGCAGGAATGTATCTCCTTGAACCACATCTCTTCAACGATATTCCCTCAAACACCTTTTTCAATATTACCGATTTAATCCAGGTGATTCAAAAAAGAAACGGTAAAATAGGAGTGTTTCCCGTTAGCGAAGGCTCCCTGACAGATATCGGAAACTGGAACGATTACATCAGAAACTTTATCTGATAAATCAGTCAATCTCCATTTCTTTACCCTCCCAAGGGTTATAAAGTCGTCCTGGTGATATTTTCGGTGATCAGGCTGTTCCGATTCGATTTTCAAGTAAATTCAGTTAAAATTAAAGCCATTGGCTGAAAAAATATATTTGTTTAATTAAGATATATTTTGAATTTGTATTATCTTTACAAGACCAATACAATTCCTATGAAAACAAAAATATTTCTCCTGACATGTTTCTTGTGTTTGTTTAGCACAACAACCTTTTCGCAATGGATGTTCCTGGACAGGATCTATTGGGGGCCATCGTATCCGGCTTATTCTTATGATTGCACAGATTTTTTTATGACAAAACCGGATGTCGGTTTTTGGACATGCAATTCGTATTATCTGACAATGCCGGAATCTGTATCAATTGCCGAAGTGATAAAATTTGGAGATTATGGGGGGAGCACTGTTTTTTATTCAGAATGTAATGGCGAATATTCGTCTGGCTGTCTGAAATTCGAAAACATCAGGTTTATCAATGATCAAGTGGGATATTTCACTTACCATAGATGTGGTGATGGTACCTGTAGTGCTGCATTTTTACTTTATGTAACGGAAAATGGAGGGAATACATGGAGTTTAAAAACCGGCGGAGTAAGAGATTACATAATGCCCTTTCTCACTTCCGCTCAAAATTTTTATTATTACACCTGGTACTCTGAGGTTAATGGCAATACTGCCAAATTATACCGGAATCATAACGGAGTCGATACAAAACTCATGACTATTCCCGGCTCGCCAACAATAAATGCAATCTGTTTTTTAAACGACAGCACCGGTTTTTTCAGTTATAACCAGACCTTACTTCGGACAGCCGACGGGGGAAAAACATGGATCCCATTGGATACCATTACCGGCAAGGTCAGTGTGTTTTCTTTCCCAACATCGCAAGTCGGGTATATTGTTAAAAACGCTACCAGCCTATTCAAAACAACCGATGGGGGCTTCACCTGGGTGGCGCTCGGCACTCAGCCTGTAATAAACTCAATGGATTTTATTAGTGATTCGACCGGGTATGCCGTCGGAAACAATGGATTGATACTGTTTACCAATAACGGAGGGCAATCATGGGTCGTCCAGCCATCACCACGGAATGGTAAATTTAAAAGAATTCAATTTGTAACGCCAACGGTAGGATACATCCATGAAAAAAATGATGGATGTAATGCATTCTCATACCGGATACGGACCATCTGTGACGGATCTCCCGATTTTATTATGGCCACCTATGATACGGTTACAAAGAAAAATATGATCGTCTGGAATAAAGGGATCAATTATTCAGGACGATTTTCTCCGTTGACTTCCTTTAATATCTTTAGGGGAGATTCCACCGGAGCAATGATTAAAATAGGCACGCTGCCATTCAATCAATCCGGGATATTCATGGATACGTCATCTGTTCCGGATCAGAAAGCATACAGATATACGCTGACATCGGTTGATAGTTCAGGATACGAGTCTCTTAAAAGTAAACCCAGATCATCCATATTTCTGGAAGCAACGTGTACCAACATTACAGACCACGAGCTTAAATGGACATCGGCAGAAGGCTCATCTGTGGTGCAATACATGATTTACCGTCAACAGTCAGGTACCACATGGCAGTTAATTGATTCTGTTGGATCAGCCTGTAATCAATACCCGTTAACAGGTGATTTATTAACAAGTGCAAACTTTATGATAAAAGCCGTTGTTAGCGATTCCGGAATAGTGACGACAATGGATCATGATCCGATCTCAAACATTGTTGAATTTTCCCCGGTTAAGGTACTTCCATCGAACCAGTTAGTTACCTTACAATCGGGAACAGTGACATTCACCGTTGAAGCCTGTAATATCTGGACTGCGATCAGCGATGTTCCCTGGTGTTCTGTAACCCATTCAGGCTTCGGCAATGGTACCATTGTCGCCAACTATGAAGAAAACACGACACAGTCGGACCGTGTTGCGCAAATCGAGATCAAACTTGTGGAAGTTCCAACAATAAAACAGACTGTAACCGTCACACAGGCAAAATCACCGATTGGACTTGAACAGCATGAGAATATACCGATCCGTTGTTACCCGAATCCCGCGACAAGCGAGATCATTGTTGAGCTGACGGAAAAACAGGATCATTCACACATCACCATCTATTCAGTCACCGGTCAGGAGATTATGACCCGGCCTATCATCAGTAATCGAAACAGGATTGATATTTTAACTCTTCTTCCGGGAATTTATTTCATACGCCTGCAGGATAAAAGTCACTCCTTCTTTACAAAATTTGTGAAAGAATAACAGATATCGGATTATCTGACGGCTGCCAGATAAATTCAAAGAAACAGTCAGGAGTAAAGAAAGAGATGATGATCAAAGCCGCGTTGTTCAGTCGGCTCTTGCTCTCGTTACTTCCACCCGCGTATCATCAAGGTAAAACAATCTTTTTCCGGGATTCCAGATATAGACTTTAACCATGTCGCCGGGCGAATTATACGCGGGCAGCGGAACGGTCAGGGAGACCCTGTCCCATTTGCCCGGGCGGATATCTTTTCCGGTGATGTTCAATCCTGAATAGTTATAGGGTTTGTAATTCTGCTCAAAAGAGATCACGAGCATGATTTTAGCGTCAGCCATTTGCCGGGGAAAATTCACCCGGGCGCTGGCCCTGATTTCGAAAGGTTCGCCCGGCATCGGCAGCGTTGAAACAGGCTGACAGCATATGCCGGGGCTGAACTCGGTGCGATGGTCCATGATAAACGCATGATTTCCCCGATAAACGACTAAAGTCGTCAGAAAAGTCGAGTCGGGAGCATCACACCGGTTTTCAAAAGTATTGGCATAAAGCGTATCAACCGTTCTTTCAGCATCGAGGACTTCGATCAGAGAATCGCGGATGGCGTAATTATCAGTACCTCGACGATCAGGCCGTGTTTCGGTGATGCAGCAGAAATATTCCAATCCCCCGAAAGTTGTCCAGGATCTTTCGGGTTTGATCCAGTGCAGCAAATACTGACGTTTGTTTCCCAAAAGGGTGCCGATCGGGATTTTCGACTCATTGGCCCCGAAATGGGCATCCCAGATAAATACCGACCCTGCGGGAATGGTGTCGAGATATTTCGGATCGGCCAGGAGTGCACATTTCGCGGATGGTTTTTCAAACGGATCTTTCCCGAGATAAAAAGGCACATTCTGGTCGGCATAAAAGACAAAACGGCCGGAATAGGACGAATTTTTCAGCCAGGTTGCGGCCGCCCTGACAGACACTTCCTCGGGCGACAAGGGAAACGGAAGCGGGTAAAGCTTAAACGGCACCACAACGATCCATAAAATAACGGCAACAGATATAAGGATCCTGATCCATCTCACCCAAATCTTCTTTACCGGATGAAAGGGACGAAGAAGTGCGTCAAATCCTTTCATGGCCACCAGGGATGCCAGCGGGAGAACGGCTGCCGTTACGCGGGTAAGCCCCATGGAGCCTCCCATCGCTTTCCAGTAAAGAACCGAATGAAAAGCCAGATATAACAAGAAGGGGATCAGGGCAAGCAATATCAGTATCGATGCGTTTTCTCTTGTTTCGTTTTCATGATGAACGGGAATATCGCCGGTTTCCTGATTTGAATCCGTATTGCTATCAGTTCCTTTACCGGCGTCTGCTTTATTTTTTCCGACCAAATCATAACACAAAGCCAGGGTTCCGGCGATGAACAGGGCTTCAACGGGTAATCCCAGAATGGATTGCCGATCCCTGACGAAATGCCACAAACTCCCTGCCTGGTTGTATATGGGGTGGTGATATGTAACCGGGTAAGGGAATTGTGTAAAGACCCAGAAAAGATCTTTAAGATGATACCAGCCAATGAGACTGAAAACCACAACACCTGTGGCCAGAAACGGGATGGCGAGAAAGGGCTTCCCGTCAGTACGCCGGTACTTTCTTTCGTGAAAGCCGGCATAACAGAAAGCCAGGAAAAACACCGGCAGCATGATAAATCCTTCCGTGCGGGAGAAAGGTAAAAAGGAGATCACGATGGCAGAAGCCATGAAATTTTTCCTGATGAAGAGGAACAGGGAAAAAGTAATCACGAGGCTGAAGATGATCTCGGTGAGCGCCGTGGGAAGCATGATGAAATAGAGCGGCGTAAAGCAAACAAGGATGGGCGCCATCCAGGGTTGTTGCAGCTTAAGCAACAGGGATATCCGGTAAACCAGCCAGGCGGTCACCAGTCCTGCGGTGACATTGAAAATCTTGATACCGGCAAGTCCGAATTGTGCGAAAGGAGCGGAAAGGATGGTATATAGCGGTCGCCCCCAGGCATTCAGGAATAATTCAGGGTGACGGAACGAATAGCGGGAAATCAGATAATGGGTGATGTTGTCGGCCCCGCCAAAATAACCGTCTGAGCTGAAGGTGAGGATCATCAACAGGATCAGGATCAGCGCCAGGATAATACGATGAAGGTGGCGGATTAAAAAAGCAGTCATGAATCGTTGAAGTTCAGATGCAAACTTAAGCAAATATCCCTATTTCTTGTGGAAATCAGTGTTTTTCACAAAAGATCACCAATGTCGGGAAAGAAAAGAACGCGGTACCGGTTCCAAAATTCCGTAATTTTGACAGGGATCCGGATGCGCGTAAACAGGCCAATAATAACCGGAAAAGAGATTTAGGAACGATTATGATACCCTGGACGAATAAATATTGATGCACTTGCAGCTGGGATCCTCATACTGGTATGAAAATATTAAAGACAATCCTTTTTGTTATCATCCTCCTCCTGCTGGCGCTTCCTGCCTTGCAGCGCCATTTTAGCCTCTTTGATGAGAAACCGCTGAAAGGATTCTATTCAAAGTCGGGAAAACCTGCCTTGAGCAGTTTTACCCCGAAAGGTTGGTTAAACGGAACTTTCCAGGATACCCTGGCCACCCGGATCAATGAACATTGCGGGTTCCGCAACTCCCTGATCAGAATTTCCAACCAGTACGATTATTCGTTGTTTTCGCTGATCCACGCGCAGGGATTCGTGTCCGGTAAAAATGGGATGCTCTATGAAGAGGATTATATCCATGAATATACCGGCGATTTCTTTATCGGCCACCAAACGATCGACAAAAAACTGGCCCGTCTGAAAAATGTGATGGATTCGCTGAGATCCTACAACATTCCGCTGATCCTGGTCTATGAACCCGGAAAAGCCAGCTTCTACCCGGAGTACATTTCGCGGAGATTTCATCCCGGAAAGCGGTCGGAGAACAACTACGACTATTACATCAGGAAGTCAGTCGCGCTGGGCTTGCCTTTTATCGACCTGAACCGTTATTTTAGGATGATGAAGGACACTTCGCGTTATCCGCTCTTTCCGAAATATGGCATGCACTGGAGCCTGTACGCCGTCCCCCTGGCCGTCGATACCCTCGTGAAAACGATCGAAAATACCACCTCCAAAACCCTGCCCCGATTTACGTCCCATCTCCCTTCGGCCCTTCCATCTTTCCATCCATCAACCCTTTCGACGCCGCTTGGTACCGACAACGACATCGGCGAACTACTCAACCTGGTGTGTCAGCCGAAAAGGAGCGGAGAGGTCTACCCGGTGATCCGATTCGACACCACCGCCGGGAAGTCGTTGGATGCCCTGGTCATTGCCGACAGTTATTATGTCAACATTGTCGATACATTCGGGAGTAAGATCTTCAGAAAGCAGGATTACTGGTACTACAACAATAAACTTTATCCCTACCAGAACAACGATCCGCCGGTTTATGTCGATAAATCGGACCTTCGCAACAAACTCCTCAGTTATCAGGTCATCCTGCTGATGGTTTCGGAGATCAACCTGCACTGCGGCTTTTGGAATTTCGCCGACGAAGCGTACCTTGCCTTTCACCCGGAGGTTAAGGATTCCTGGGTTTATCAGACCGAAAACATGATCCGCAACGAACGCGAATGGTTCCGGTTTATGGTCAACAAGGCACGCCTGGAAAAACGAACGCTCGAAGAGATGATCCATGGCGATGCCCGGTACGTTGTGAACAGCGATCCCGCGAAATTTCCGTCCCGGTGCTACCAGGATTCCATCTACCAGATTGCCGGATTGATTACCAACAGCGCCGACTGGTACGAATCGGTAAAGAAAAAGGCCATGGAGCGTAATATCCCGGTCGATTCGATGGTGATGATCGACGCCAGGTACACCCATGATGCCTGGAAGAAGAGCAGATAGCGCAGCCGGTCACCAATCCGCGCAGATCCCGAACAGACTTTCGGAAAATCGGACCAGTGATACTTCGGTTAATTGGGTTCGCGAAAAATCGCAAATTCATAGGCTTTGCATAGCTGAATCTAAGTGATTTTACGAAAGCAAAATCACCAGAATTCAATATAAATCGGGCGTACCCAGAGGCGATGATCGGATCCACGACCATCGGTGTACAAAGGAATTTTAAAAAAACTCCTCTCCAATCAGGCAGAAGCCCTGAAGCAACCGTGAATTTTATTACTTTTGTTATACCGAATCGGAACAGTTTTGAAAATAGTGAAAGTTGTTTCTTTCGACAAAACTACGTTTTAATAAAAAGGCAGTGTACGTCCGGGATCCGGATTCATTGTTTCATTTGTTCTTAATAAAATGCGTTCATGAACAGATTTTTCGTACTGTTGGTCTCTTTGCTGCTCCCGGCATTCCTGTATGCACAGGATCTGCCATATCAGAAAGGGCTTGAGCCCGTGTCGCTCACGCCCGATGAGCTGTTCGTACTCTCAAATGTGCCGCCGCTCGAGGTTCCTGCATTATACCTCGGCGCCGATGCCCCCCTGTTGCCGGTGAGCATCGACAACTCGACCCAGCCCTATTTCAGGTCGATTACACAGCAATCGGGCTATGAATGCGGGCAATCGGCCGGGATCTGTTTCAACTTTACCTATGAGATCGACCGGTTGCGCGGAATACCGGCGAACGTCGGCGCCAACCAATATCCCTCTCATTTTACCTGGGATTTTCTGAACAATGCCAACAACTACCAGGGGGCCAGCTTTTTCGACTCCTGGGAGATCGTCAGAAGGTGCGGAAACATGAATGTTACGGATTATGGCGGCGGACTGAACACAGGTGGATATACCCGCTGGATTTCGGGATATGATAAATATTACAACGGGATGGCCAACCGGATCAACTCGGTGAAGTCGATCCGGGTCGATTCGCCCGAAGGTTTACAAACCTTGAAATACTGGCTGGTCGAACACCTCGAAGGGGCATCGGTGGGAGGTGTCGCCAATATTTACGGTCAGTACTTCGGCACGCCTTCGACCACGTTGCCGGCAGGGACGCCGGAGGCCGGTAAGTACGTTCAGGTCAACTGGGGCGGAAGTCCTTCGCATGCCTGGACTATTTGCGGCTACAACGATTCGATACGTTACGATTTCAATGGCGACGGTCAGTATACCAACAACATCGACATCAACAACGACGGGGTGGTCAACATGAAGGACTGGGAAAAAGGGGGACTGAAGTTTGCCAATGGCTATTCCGGAACCGGTTGGAGCAATTCGGGTTTCTGCTATACCATGTACAAAAACCTGGCTGACAATATCGGCTATGGAGGGATATGGAATCACTCGGTATATGTTCTCGATGTGAAATACACCTGCGATCCGCAACTGACCATGAAGGTCACCCTCAAGCATACCTCGCGGAACAAACTGAAGGTGACGGCCGGGATCAGCACAGATCTTTCGGCCACCCAGCCTGCATACGTTCTGGAATTTCCGATATTCGCCTTCCAGGGAGGCGATCTGTATATGCAGGGGGGAACTGCAGAGGCCGATAAAACCATTGAATTCGGGCTGGATTTGGCTCCATTGCTGCAATATGTGACCAGTTCCGTCCCTGTCCGCTACTTTCTCCAGGTTCAGGAAAAAGATCCTTCGGGAGTGGCTTCCGGAGAGATTGTCAACTGGTCGGTGATCGACTATACCGGAGCTTCTCCCGTGATCACAAACTACCCCACAAACAATGTTGCGATCCAGAACAATACTACTACCCGCCTGGCTTTGAATTATAACCTGGTGATCAATAAACCGGTGATCACCACGGGATCACTTCCTGCTGCACAACTTTACCAGCCTTACAGCACCACGTTGCAGGCCGCCAACGGCACCCCTCCCTATAAATGGGATGCGAAGCTTGATTATCCCGAATCGACCCAGGGAGCCACACTCCCCAATGCCACCGCACAACAACTTACGCTCACCAACAACAACACGGGCTACGCCATCAAGGCCCTCGATTTTTCATTTCCCTTTTACAAAAAAACAGTCCAAAAACTGTATATCTATGCCGATGGCTATATCGTCTTCGATGATCAACCTTACACCTATCCGTATCTGATCGACAAGATGCTGCTCTTCAGGCAAACCCCGATCCTCGCACCTTTTATGGCCGATCTGGCCATTTACCCGTCAAGCAGTCAGGGGGTTTGGTACGAAGGCAATGCCAATTATGCCATCGTTCGTTGGAAAGCCTCCATCAATAACATGCCGGGAAGCACCGATCTGAACTTTGCAGTTAAACTTTATCCGAACGGGGTTATCGAGTATTATTACGGCACCATGAACTTCCCTGGTGGCACTACCTGGACCGGGGGTTTGTCGTCGGGTGATAATAAAAATTATCAGTTCTCTTCACTGAACGGGGCCTCGACGGTCACGGCCAACACCCTCGACAAATTTGCAAGTTGCAGTTATCCGCCCGAAATGACGATCTCAGAGGACGGGCATTTCTCAGGAACCCCCACCCATTCGTATCAGAACCTGCCCATCAAATTCATGGTCACGGATAACAACAATATCACTTCAACCAAAACCATGATATTCAGCTCTTTCGGTTTACTGGTCTCCCAATCGGTTACCTCCGGAGGCGACAGTCTGATTGAATTCGGAGAGACCGCGAAGATGTCATTGACTGTGAACAATATAGGTACCGTCACCATGAATAACCTCATCTTCACCATCCGTGAAAACGATCCCTATATTACCATCACCGACAGTTCAGCGACCATTCCGCAGATCAACGGCGGACAGAATATCACGCTGAACAATGCCTTCACTTTTACCGTCGCCCCCGATATACCCGATAACCATGAATTCAGCATCCTGATGAAGATGCAGTCGTTGGAGCAGACCTTTCAACGTCCGATTCCGATGAAAGCCCATGCCCCGGTGTTCCAGGTCACATCAACCGAATTGAGGGATGGAGATAACGGCATGCCCGATCCGGGCGAAAGCGCCGACTTTCTGGTAACCTACAAAAATGCGGGGAGCGCTAAAGTTTCGGATGTCGCGGTTACCCTGAACTCCGTCGATACCGTCCTTAATCTGACCATAAATACGGGATCCATTGACCTGCTTCAGCCGGATTCCTCCCGAACACTGACCTTTCACCTCAAAGCAGGACCAACGGCTTCTTTTGAACATCTTTACCCGATCGCCGCACACCTCACAGCCAACAACAATTTTAGTGTTGACGACACCCTCTATCTTTTCTCGGGAACGATCGTAGAGGATTTTGAAACCGGTGATCTTCTGAAGTTTCCCTGGTTTGGCACCGGCCAATGGCCCTGGTACATGGAACCCGCTGTGAAATATGAGGGATGGTACAGTACACGGTCGGGATACATCACCGATAATGCTGAAAGCATCCTGAACCTTACCGCCCGGGTTCTGGCTCCCGGTACCATCAGTTTTTACCGCTATATCTCCTGCGAACAGGATCCCAGTGGGAACAAGAATTACGATTACCTTACCTTCACCATCGATGGTTATGAGCTGGGAAGGTGGGACGGAATCGAACCCTGGACCCTCGAAAGCTACCCGGTTTCGCCGGGATTACATACTTTTTCGTGGACCTATCACAAAGATTATTCACAAACCTCGGGATGGGACTGTGCACTGCTCGATTTTATAAAGCTTCCCGTCATCGAAGGGCTGATCCCACAGATTGCGGTTCAACCTGCCTTTCTCGAAAAGTCTGTTGCTACAGGCCAAAGCATTTCCGATACCCTCTCCGTTTCGAACGCAGGTGGCGGGATCATCCATTATTCGGTGATCGTTATTGATACAGGTACGGTAAAGAAAAATATGTTTCCCGACAACCTTACCGGCTCATGGGCAGGGTGCGACCACCCGGACTTCACACCCGGCCAGACGTTCAACTGGATTTGCTCGGTCAGGAACCTGAGCACTGATAACGAGTATATCAACCATGTCAGATTTGATTTTCCGCCCGGAATCGAAGTTACCGGCGCCACCAACTTTTCGGGTGGTTCACTGGGTGAGCTGACCTTTCAGGGGATCATCGGGAACGGAACCTCCCTGGCCTGGCACGGGGAAACCACTTCAGGAAGAGGCGTTCTGAAGCCGGGCGAGACGGCATACGCCACCGTGACGGGTGTCATCGGTCCCTCATTCCAAAATGATGCATTTATTGTGTACCAGTTGCAGGGCGACAGCATGGGCGGATCACCCCACACGGCAACGGGTCATTTTAAAGTGGAAAACCTGGGATTGGGAAATAATTGGCTTACACTCAATCCCGTGGCAGGAAGCGTGCTGCACGGTGAAACCGATGAAGTGGAGGTGACCATGAATGCGGCCGGAATGGCGCCAAACCATTCATACAACTGCCTGATCGTTGCCCGCGACTTATACAACAACAGCGTGACGGTGCCTGTCACGATGCATGTCACCTTCCCGGTATCCGTCGATGGTAAAGATCTGACGGCGAATACCAGGCTCCTGGGCAATCAACCCAATCCATTTTCAGGAGAAACCCGGATAAGATACCTGTCGGACAAGCCGCAGGAGATCCTTTTCGAGATCCGGTCGATGGAAGGAACACTCCTTCGTTCCTGGTCGGTACAAAACAGCGCCACCGGTGAGAATTACCTGGTCTGGGATGGGAATAATGATGCAGGCAACAGGGTTTTGCCCGGCGTTTATGTTTGTCTGATGAAAACCGCCGACCGGCAGGAAGCAATCAAGATGGTCGTGATCCGTTAATATCTGATTAATGACTAAGAAAAACAGGAGGATCACCCTCATTGTCGTATTGCTGGCCTTAACAGCTATTGCGGTTCCTGTCGGCCTGAAATTTTTTCCCTTTACAAAGGTGGTCAGAATGCCCTCCGCCCCGGAACAGGAATATTCCGCCCAGGGTAAAGTACACACCCTTCCCCCCAACGCTTACAGTTACGATTTTGAGATAGCTCCCGGGAAATCCGTGCCGGGTGGCTTTTACAAGGGACTGGCCCATTCGGGTCAATATTCGGTGAAGGCATTCGGACAGAACAGCTTCAGCAACGCGATGGAGCGAACTGCAGAAGAAATCGGCATCGAAAACCTGAAAAGTGTCGCCATCAGCGCATGGATATACGTTTTTCCGACCCGGAAGGAGGTTAAAGGCAGCCTGGTTTTTACTGCGTCGAACGAACTGGGCGTCAACGTTTGCTGGCAGGGCATCGGGATCCGTGAACCCGAGGTACCAAAAGGAACATGGTTCAAGGTTTCGGGGCAATTCGATCTCACGTCGATCACCTTTAAGCCGGGCTACAAGGTTCAGATCTATTTCTGGAACACGAGCAGTACCGACATTCTGGTTGATGATTATTATGCCGTCTTCGGAGGCGCCCCGGAACGCAGAGGCGATTCGGCACGCGTGGATCTGACCCGGGGAAGGTTCACACCGCAATTCAACCACCCGCCCTTCCCCGTGATCTTCCTCAAAAAGGAAGAACCTGAAATAAAACTCAACCCTGCCGATCTGAACCCTGTTGACCTGACGGTTGCAGGCGATCTCTTCAATACCGGTGACGACGGACTTTTTTCCATCAGTTCAGCCGGGAAGGTCGCTGCTTTTATCTATTGCCGCGATTCCCGGACATTTAACAAGGTACCGGTTTCCAACCCGACGGCAACCACATCCTGCGGCAGGGTCAAAAAACTGCATATTCTGAAGTCAGCATACAACCAGCCCGACCGGATCGTTTTTGAATCGGAGAAAGGGTGGCTGCTGGGTGAGCTGAAACAGGTCCGGCAACCTTGCCTGCCAAACACAACCTTGCAGACCAGCCTGGTTATTCTCTCAAAATCGGATCAGGCTGTCAACGCGCTGGTATGTGGCAACTTTACAGGTAGTGATAACCCGGAGATCCTGACTGTTTCGGCCGGAGGGGAGTGGCAGCTATTATCGGCTGTAACAGGCCCCGGCAATCTGATCACCTGGAAACCGGTTAACAAATCCCAACAGAATCCGATAAAACTCTGGGATCCTGTTGAAGCCCGTTCCACCCTGACCGGCGGTAGGTTTTTCCCAAGAATCGGTTATGATGTCGTTCTTACCGTTTCCCGCCCCCTGAATGGTTCCGTTCCCGTTTATTCGATCCTTGATTTTGATCCGCTGACTCAACGATGGAATTCATTAAGTCCCCGGAAACATGAGCGCTTCAGATTGACCATGGGCCTCGATACCCTGAAACCCGACGACCGGTTTTTCGTTCTGAAATCCGGATCCGGATACAGGGTGTTCCGGTATAACCGCGACTGGCGGTTTGATCTGAAGGAGATCCGTTTTTCCGACACCGCTTTTACCATCATCTCATCGCTCGATTTCAGGGGATACGAAAAAGTGATGAATCCGAAATTCTATGAGAAACTAAACCTGATCCCGCTGAATTCGGACAGGCTCAGCCATCCGGTATTCCTGGTAAACGGGTCGGTGGCCCGGGAACGGCATTATGAATCCATCCTGCCCGATTTCATCCATTGGTATTCGTTAGAACCGGATGAAAAACGATGAGCAGAAGCGTTTTTGTGACTTTGATAATCCCTGACCACAATGCCTGAAAAAATAAACAGATCTATAAAAAATTACGGTTTAATCGTTTTCCTGGCCTTCCTGTTTTTCCCCTGGTTCCTGTTATCCTGTGGTCAGGGTGCAAAGTCACCGGAGGTTGCAAGCGAACAGTTCGTCGTGAAAAATTTCAATCCCATTGCCAACTGGAAATCCGGCGCAACCCTGTCGCTCGACTATTCCGGGGCCATCTCCGGCGGATTCGTGGTTCCTTCGTCGAATCAGACAGAAGAGGGATATTTCAGGCTGGAATTCAGCATCAGGAATACCGGGACCGCACCGCGGAAATTCATGTACAAAATATTTTACCAGAACGAATCGTATAAATTCCCCGAACGCGATCCGGCCGACAGCCTGCGCCAGCATCCCCAGGCCTGGGAAAACTTTTACGGGAGCTGGGAAGAACAGGACGCGACCTTTGTTGAAACAGAGATGATCCCGGCCGACGGTGATTTTCACCAGGTTACCTCAAAATTCAGGATCGTCGGCAATCCCCGGAATGAACCGCGTTACTTTGCCGATGGCCACAACGACCGGTTCAAGCGTAACCTGAGGGTGGGAGCGTACAGCTTTATGCTGGTGGTTACCATCCCCGAAAATGTGCAAAATAAGATCATCCCGATAAACGTTCAGCAGATCGGCACGCCATCACCCGAGGGCTTTGTCAATCCCTATTTTTATTTTCTGTACGGACCGGGAGCTTCCCTGTCAAACACCGTTATCCAGAAATTTCCACAGACATTGAAAGTGGTGGCAAACCCCGACCCCGGAGCCGGGATCTATGTCAATCCCGCTGCCTATTCCCACGAAACAGCCGAAAAGGGGAAGACCTCCTGCTGCGGTCAGGATTCATCCTGGTACCGCAATGCAGCTTTCGAACAATTTGTTCATTATGTGGATCCGTCGACAAAACTCAACAACATTCCGGTCATTACCGATATCATGAATGATCCTTACACACGGATGGATTATAACTGGAACCGCAGGTTTTACCGAAAGGAAGAGCTCATTGCCACCACGGCGCTGGTTGCTGAAATACCTTGTCAGACGGTTGTTTCTGATCCCGTGAACCATAAGATCATCATCCGGAATCCGAAATCCGAATTCGGGAAGTGGCAAAAACAAAATGTCGGTGTGATCACCAGGCATGGGATGACTTTTGGTAAATGGACCGTAAAATGTAAGTTGACCGAGTTGCTCAACAAGCATGGGATGTGGAACGGGCTGACCAATGCCATCTGGCTGATCACCCAGTCGCAGGCCGATTGGAACCTGCGCCGCGACTGCAGTAACGGCGGTTATATGGCTAACTACTATGGAGGCCAACAAGATCAGCGGGTGAAGAATGTGGGATATTCTGAGATCGATTTCGAGATTCTGAAAACCGTTCCCTATTGTCCTTCCTGGGTGCTTCCCCCGGTTTATAACCATGGAATTGATGATCAGAATAACGTTCTGAACTGGAATGTGCCCTTTCCAGAGGAGGTGACGGCCGACGACGGCAGAATCATGGTTTCGTGTACCAATTGGGATATGGCCTGCTGGCAACCCGCCCACTTCAGCGATGGTTGTTATCCCGTTCGTTATGATAGCGTGACCTATTGGGCACACCGCTGGGATAAGAATTACCGCGCATTGACCCAGAAAACCCCGGAACCCGACGATGAACTCTTTGCCGCGCCGTACTATTATTTCCAGATCGACTGGCAGCCCGACAAGATCATCTGGCGCATCGGACCGGAAAAGGAAAAATTACATGTGGTAGGGTACATGGATGAATCGATAACTTCCATCCCGAATAACCAGATGTTGCTGATCATTACGCAGGAATTCCATAATACGAAATGGTGGATCGGTTCCGCCTATTCGCAGGATAATATTCCCTTCCCGGGAGCCGACTACGTAGGAGAGATCTTTGAAGTCACGATTGAATAACTGACTGAGCCTGTCGAAACATCCGAACGGATTAAAAAGACTGAATATTTGCAAAGAAAGATGTATAATTTATAACTTTATCCGGCCAAATGGGTCGGGTAAAGATTGCGAAATCCCCTGAGACCAGGCAGGCTGGCCACGTCGATCATCGATGAGAAAAAATCTGTCATCAAAAATATCGCAACTGCTGTCGGACTTTGCCGGTTTCAACCTGTTTGCCGTCATCATTCTGCTTTCAGACAGAGTTCTGCAGTACTTTTACCTGGGCGCTGCACACACTCTTCCGGCACATGCAAAGATCCTGGAACTGCAGGGATTCGTGCAGGATACATGGGTCTGGTTAACAGCCGGTTTCCTTTTACTAATACCTTTTCTGATATTGGCCTACCTGCGAAGGTGGATCGGGTTGACCTTTCTTGCCCTCTCCTTTCTGATCTATGTTGCGGCGGAATGGACGCTGTTCCAGTATTTCATCATTACCCTTGTGCCGCTTGACCAGGTGATCTTTTCCTATTCCTGGAATGAAATGATCCTGATCGCCAAAAGTTCGACCGGGATTAGTTTCAGTACCTGGTTCCCGCTGCTGGTTTTAGTCGCACTCTGGGCCTGTGCCATCGCCCTGACCGTGAAAATTAAGATCCCCCCGTTCATCGTGGTATTGTTCTTTATTGTCGCGCTGATCGCCATTCCGTCGGGATACATGTTAAAGCTCAAGGAATCCGGGTTTACCAACCGTTTTGAGTACCATGTTACCCTCAATAAAAGTTACTGGTTTCTGGATCATACCCTTCGGTATAACTTTAAATCGAATGAGGGCGCCGATTTATGGAAAACGGAGGCTGCCGCGATGAGCTGGCAGCAGAGCCATCCCGAATTCGAATACACAGGTACCGGATATCCCTTTCTCCACACGGAGAAGACAAGGGATGTGCTCGGACCGTTTTTCAATCTTCAGAAAGAACCTCCCAACCTGGTATTCATCATCGTTGAATCACTCTCACCCTGTTTTATGGGGAATAACCCGATTTACGGCAGTTTTACGCCATTTCTTGATTCCCTCGCAGGGAAAAGCCTGTTCTGGAACAATTTTCTGGCAACCTCCGACCGTACCTTCAATGTTTTACCAGCCATGTTCGGCTCTCTGCCCCCGGGCGATCCGACCTTTATTGGCGAAGCCTCCCGGATGCCATCGCACCTTACCCTGATCCAGTTGTTGCGCGAAAATGGTTATTTCACGGGGTTTTATTACGGGGGCGATCCGGCGTTTAACTTTATGGAGGAGTTCATCAAAAGGCAGGGGACGCATTACATTCTGAAGTATTTCGGACCCCGTTATAAGAAGGAGAACATGATCAACGACGGCTACAGTTGGGGATACTCCGACGAAGATCTCTTTTCACGCTCCCTTGAGGGGATCGATTCGGCCAACCGGTCGCCGAGGCTCGACATTTACCTCACCCTTTCGCTGCACAGCCCATTCATCCCTCCCCGGAGCGAATATTACCTCGCCCGCGTTGAGGAGCGCTTGCGTCATATCCCCCCCGACTTCTGGAATCGCGGCGACATTGTGAAATATAAGAATATTTTTTCAACCGTTTTGTACACCGACGACGCGCTCAGGAAATTCTTCAACAGGTACCGCAAACGGAGCGATTATCAAAATACCATCTTCGTCATTACGGGCGATCACGGGCTTCCTGAACTGAACCTGTACAGGTTTTCAGGAATGGCGCATTACAACGTCCCGCTCCTGATCTATTCACCCATGCTGAAAAAACCGGAATTTTTCAGGTCTGTCTCCTCACACCTCGATATTACCCCCACTTTTCTCTCCCTGCTGACTTCGCGGTACCACCTGAAAACCCGGCCTTATTCGGCCTGGCTCGGTACGGGTATCGACACAGCCGTTAATTTCCGAAATACCCATTCCGTACCTTTTATTCTTAACAACAAAGAGATACTGGAATATCTTGAAGGAGATTACTTTTTGTACCAGCAACGGTTGTTCAGGCTCATGCCCGAGTTCTGGAACCGGGATACGAACGTTCCCGTCATCTGTCAAAAAATGATGAAGAACCTGGCAGATTTTAAAATTTTAAATACTTATGTGACCAAACAGAACCGGCTGATTCCGCAGGAGTTATTTTTCCAGCAAAAAATTTCAGGACTATTCCTCAAGAATCAGGATACGGTAAGGTTTAATCCCGACGACACCCTTGGAGAGTTTCGCCAATTGTATCAGGATCTAAAAGTTGATCCAGACATCAAAATGATCGAGCTCGATATGACCCTTGAGCTGACAACATCGGAAACTGACCCTGACAAGGCGCCGTTGGTTGTGACCGACCTCTGCAATCCTGATGGAAAGCAGCTTCTCTGGCATGCTACCAAACTCCCGTGCAGGGAGCAGGGTTCCAGCAAGGAGCCACAATCGTGGAAATCCCTGAGGATCCGCGATCGGATTGATGTGAGCTATCTGCATCGTGATTCAAAATGCCTGTTGAAATTCTATATCTGGAACAAGACCTTGTGTAAAGTACGGTTTAACAGGGCAGTTGTGACACTTACAGGATATTATTAAAGACCCTTAATATGAAGATCATTGTACTCGGAGCCGGACTTGTCGGAGGTCCCATGGCCCTGGATCTGGCAAAAGATTCAAAATTCGATGTCGCAATAGCCGACATCAATCCGGCTAACCTTCTTGCGGTTGAACAAAGGTGGAAATCCCTATCCGTTAAGGGGTTCCAGACCGGAAAACCCTTGCAAACAATCCGGCAGGACCTGAGCGATCCCGCCCAGGTGACAAAGCTGGTCTCGGATTTCGATATGGCCGTCAATGCAGTCCCGGGTTTTATGGGATTCCGGACCCTGAACGCCATCCTGGAAGCCGGTAAAAATGCTATCGACATCGCTTTTTTCATCGAAGATCCGTTCGAGCTCGACGATCTGGCAAAGCGTAAAGGAGTCACTGCCATTATGGATATGGGCGTCGCACCCGGAATGTGCAATGTGCTGATCGGGTACGCCGATTCCCTGCTGGATGAAACCGAAGAGGTTTTATACATGGTGGGCGGATTACCTGTGGTCCGCGAATGGCCTTATGAATACAAGGCAGTTTTTTCACCGGTTGATGTGATCGAGGAGTATACCCGGCCTGCCCGGTTTATCGAGAACGGAAAAATGGTCGTGAAACCAGCCCTTTCCGATCCCGAATTGCTTGATTTCCCGGGAATCGGAACGCTTGAGGCTTTTAATACCGACGGACTCCGTTCGCTGGCCCATACCGTGAAATGCCGGAATATGAAGGAAAAAACCCTACGGTACCCCGGACATATTGAGAAAATGAGAATGTTACGGGAGACCGGTTTTTTCAGCCTGGAAGAGGTCGAAATCAAGGGGGCCATGATCCGGCCGATGGACCTGACAGCCCGGCTGCTCTTCCCGAAATGGAAACTGAACGAGGGCGAAGCCGACATTACGGTCATGAAGGTGGTCGTTGAAGGAACGAAGGAGGGGCGGAGGATACGTTATTCCTGGGATCTGATCGACCGGTATGATGAACCGACCGGAATTCATTCGATGGCCCGTACAACCGGTTATACAGCGACGACGGCAGTCCGGATGATTGCAGACGGGATCTATTCGCGTAAGGGAATTTCAGTTCCCGAGTTTGTCGGACAACAGCCCGGGTGTGTCGATTACCTGTTAAAAGGTCTCGGGGAAAAGAATGTTCACTATCATCAGAAAACAACGTACATTTGATTCTGCCGGATATTCTTCAGAGAATTCAACCTGAAATCTTTCCGCACCGTAATGTTAGTCAAACAGTATAATACCGGGATATGGTTCACCTGAAAACAGGTATTGGCGGGATCATTATTTTTACTGGTCTCTCCCTGATTATTATAATCTCATCATGTAAAAAGGTGAGTGAAGCGCTCAACAGCAAACCTGTCTGTACGATCATTGACCCCATTCAGCAGGTCACCATGTACAAAGAGGATAGTATCCTTGTGACTGTTTCAGCCACGGATGCTGACGGTTCGATTTCATTTCTCAGATTTTATATCGACAACAAGCTGGTATTTACGGGAACTGAGGCACCGTTCCGGTACAAATTGAAAAACATCGGATTTGGTTACCACTATCTCAGTGTTATTGCTTACGATGATAAAGAGGCTGCCTCAACACCGGCCGGTCTGTCGGTCAGTGTCATCTCCAACCCGAAGGTCTCTGTAAACCTGACCGCTATGCCGTGGCCCCAGAACTTGCTGGTCGGCGATACCGTCCTTTTCACCATTAATGCTGTTTCAACTGAAGGAAATATCCACAAAGCCTTTATTTATATCGATGATACCCTCAGGGGATCTTCGCTAACACTACCTTTTGCTTTTTCATGGAACTACCTTCCCCTGGGAAGCCATAAGGTGTATGCTTCTGCGGCTGACGAAAAGGGCCATGAGGGTATGTCGAAAATCCTGGAATATTCGATTATGCAGAATCGTCCGCCTGTCATATCCATCTCGCTGATTCCCATCCCTTCGCAGACCCATTTCTTTCCCGGAAGTACCATTTCCATTGAGTGTGATGCTGAAGATCCCGATTACCGGATGCAGAAAGTGGAATATTATATCAACAACAAACTTCTGGCAACGGTTTCAGGAACCAGTTTTTACGATTATGTCTGGTCCTTGGTCCCTTCCGGGAACTGGCGGATCCAGGCCAAAGCCATCGATGCCCAGGGTGCATACGGCTGGTCTAACGCCATCGATGTGGTCGTAAGTCCGGGCCTGGTGCGCAATGGCGTTATCTCCGATATCACTGCCACGGAAGACGATCACACGGTTTTTGCTGCCGACGTGGCCAATAAACGGCTGTTGGTGCTCGATCCCGTGAGTCATTTCATCACGGATTCCATCGAACTCAACCATCCGGCCCCGATTGCCATCTGGTACTCGGAACAGGACCACACACTCTTCATGGTATATGAATTTTCGGGAATCCTTACCCGATACAACCGGTTAACCCATCAAATGACCGATATTACCTATTCCACCTCTGACAAAGGGCTTGATGTCGTGAATGACGATATTAACCGCCGCATTTATGTCCTGACCAAAGGTAGTAAACTGGCTATCATAAACCAGGATGACGGAACCGTGATTCAGTCGGGACTGACAATCGACGGGGAGTCAATGGCCCTTGATCCGGTAAACCGTTGGCTTTTTACTGCACAAGATTACTACTCGAATATTAAAAAATACAGCGTTGCCAATGATGTTTTACAGCAATTGCAAACGAAATACGGAGGCGATAATCAGCGGAAAATCACCATCAATCGGCAGGGCACCACGGTTGTTTTGCCTTGCGGGGGAGGTAATGACCCGGGCGGTGGCTATAAACTGTATGCTTTCGATGCCTCCGATCTGAACAATATCAAAGGAATATGGAACGTCGGAACATGGCCTTCCTTTGCTGCGTTCAGTAACGACGGCCGGCATCTCTTCTGCCTCAACGGTGATGATGATAAGATCTATATGGAAAGTGTTTCAAACTTCTCAACCGAACAATTGATCGATTTTCCGTTGGCAAGCGGTCATCATTCGCTGATCATTCCCAACCATTCGGCGGCACACCTGACCGGGTTTTCTTACGATGAAATGTATAACCAGAGATATGTTATCTACTTCTTTGATCTGTAAAAAGAGCGTTTCTTTTGTACTGATCACTACCGCAATCCTCCTGCTTCCATTGTTCCATGCCTGTAAGAAGAAGGACGACCCCCTGGCAGAAAATAAGAAACCAACCGTCATGTTGATTTCCCCTACCGGCACCGTAACCATCAGCCAGTCGGACTCATTGACCATAATAGCCGACGCCCATGATGACGATGGCAGCATTGCAGCTGTCTTTTTTTACTGCGATAACAAGCTTGTCACCACGGTCACGAAGCCACCCTATACCTGTTTACTGAAAAATCTCCCCGAGGGTCAGCACCCTGTTTCAGTCATGGCCGTTGACGACCGGGGAGATTATTCTGGCATTATGCACGCAACCGTTTATATACTCCCGGCCGAAAAACCCTGGATCAATGTTACCTATTCGCCGGAGCACTATTATAACCTGTCGGAGGGCGATTCGATCGTATTCCGGGTGACCGCGGGATCGCCGTTTGGGAACATTACCCATGCTAAACTTTTTCTAAATTCCGCCTTGTTTGGCGAAGGTTACAGCGACACCTGTTATTTCACCTGGGACCCCACGGTCAGAGGAAGCTGGGTCATCCAGGCTACCGCCCGGGATGATCATGCGCAAGAGATCACCTCTTCCTCTTTTACGCTGACCGTAAATGAAAATCAGCCTCCGACAATTTCGTTTTTTTCTCCTTCCGATAACTCCTGGTATGCCCCATGGGACAGTGTCCGCTTTATGCTCGATGCCAACGATCCCGAATATCACCTAAAGAAAGTCGAAGTATTTGCCAATAACATACTTATCAAGTCTTTCTCGGGGCAACCTGCCTCGGGATTTTTCGAATTCTCATGGAAAAATATGGCCTCCGGCCAGTACGAATTAGTCGCAAAAGCAACCGACCGGCAGGGCCTCACCGGTACTTCAGAAATTCTGAATCTGACTGTCCTTGAAGGATTTCAGACCGATGGCCTGATTACGGATATCGCTTCCGGAAATGATCCCAATCTGATGTTTGCCCTCAATACCGATACGAAGAAACTGATGTTGCTCAATCCGGTAACCGCCTCAATCGCCGGGCAGGTAACGCTGCCCTTCAGCAGTCCGCTTGCATGCGATTTTGCACCGGGAAACAACAAATTGTACATCGGCTATAAATTTGAACCCAAAATCACGGTTTACGACCCGGTGAATTTTCAGTTATCGCAGATCTCCTATTCCGGAAATGTCGGAATTACTGACCTCGAGGCCGACGATGTAAATCAAAGGCTGTTTGTCCTGACAGGTGATGGTACACTACATGTGATCAGTTTGCCGGCCGGCCCGGAAGAGTTGAGTGTGCCTTCATTCAACGCCGATCATTTATCGGTTCACGCTTCCGGTCATATGCTTTTCACCGAGAAAACCTCCGGGAATTATGTGACCCTGTACAAGTTCTCCATTGAGACGGCGCAGCCGGTTCTTCAACAATCCAAACAGGTAGGATACAGTGCCAGTCAGGTTGTCACCAATCCTGCCGGTACCATGGTCGTCGTTCCCACTTCAAACTTTAACACACGTATCAGTTACCGGGTTTTTTCCTACGATGCGGCAAACATCAACCACGTTCTGGGAGAATGGGATTTTGGCATCTGGGTCAATTATGTGGCATTCAGCCCCGATGGCGCCATTCTTTACGGTGTTAATGGCGATTATTACGATGACTATATTTATGTGAATGACGCGGTAAACTTTACAATCATCAAAAAGCTGCCATTCAGACAAAGAGGGGAGAAGGGGATCATATCGCCGAACAGCGATGGTACCCGGATCGCGGGTATTACCAACAACGGTTACACTCCGTTGAAGTCGTATGTTTTCTTTTACGAAAAATAGGATCAGAACTCATCGGTATCGATCACCTGTTTTTTCTTCTTATTCTTACCCGGGGCGGGTGGGCCATCCTCACTGCAGTCGAGGTCGACCTCAACAGGTTTCGAAGGTGCATCGAAATCACGTTTGGTGATACGCAGGCTCAGATCGCCGTAAATGCGTTGCATGTACAATGCCCAAACAGGCAGTGCCATATTGGCTCCCTGCCCCAGCGTGATCGACCGGAAATGGGCGGCCCGGTCTTCACAACCGACCCACACACCGGTCACAAGGTCCGGCGCGATTCCCATGAACCAGCCATCGCTCTGATTCTGCGTGGTTCCCGTTTTGCCCGCGATCGGATTATCAAAGCCGTATTTGTACCGCAGCCTGATACTGGTACCACTTTCAACGACCCCTTTCATTAGCTGGATCATCAGCCAGGCAGTCTCTTCACTGATAGATTCCTGGCTTTTTGGGGTAAAGGTTTCCAGTATATTTCCGTTTTTATCTTCAATCCGTGTCAGGAAAACAGGTTCGATATAGACCCCTTTGTTGGCAAAAACGCTCATGGCGCCAACCATTTCGTACAGGCTCAGGTCGCAGGATCCCAGGGCGATGGAGTACACTGCCGGGATGTCGCTTGTGACACCCATTTTGTGAGCCATTGAAACCACGGCTTTGGGCGAATATTTACGGATAAGCTGACCCGACACCCAGTTATTGGAGTTAGCCAGGGCCCACTTTAGCGTCACCTGTTGGCCAAGCCTTTCGTCGCTGGCATTTTCGGGAGCCCATACCTGACCGTTCCCGAGATCGATAACCGGCTGCACGTTGGGATAGCGTGCACAGGGCGATTCGCCTTCCTGCATGGCGAGGGTATAGAGAAATGGTTTGAAAGTAGATCCGACCTGGCGTTTGCTAAGTTTGACGTGGTCATACTGAAAAAAACGGTAATCAATACCCCCGACATAGGCCCGGACCTGGCCGTTATGGGGATCCATCGACATGAGTCCGGCCTGTAAAAAGAACTTGTAGTAACGTATGGAATCCATCGGGGTCATCACGGTATCGATCTCACCCTGATAAGAAAAAACTGTCATCCTTGCCGGTGTCTTAAAATCCTGGAGGATCTGGGCATCGCTGTAGCCTTCCGTCTTCAGCCGATAATACCGGTCGGTGCGACGCATGGCCGACAGCATCAGGTTGTCTGTTTCCCGACGGGCTACATCGCTTTCAAACACAAACGGCGCATTGGGAACTCCTTTCCAGTGAGCGAAAAAAGATGGCTGAAGCTCTTTCCCCAGGTATTCGTGTACTGCCTGTTCGGCGTACTCCTGCATCTTGTAATTGATCGTGGTATAGATCTTCAGCCCGTCACGGTATAAATTGTAAGGATTGCCATCGTCTTTGGTATGCTGTGAACACCATTCCGACAGTACCATCCTGAGGTACTCCCTGAAATAGGTGGCAATACCGGCAGTGTGATCCTGTAACCGGAAATTCGACATGTCGATGGGTACCAGCCGGAGTGAATCATACTCCTGCTCCGTGATGTAATCGTACTTCATCATCTGATGCATCACGGTGTTCCGGCGTTCAAATGAACGGGCCGGATTTCTGACCGGACTGAACCAGGTCGGAGCTTTCAGAATACCGATCAGCACCGCTGATTCCTCAATGCTGAGCGATTCCGGATCTTTATTGAAATAGGTCTTGGCGGCCGATTTGATGCCGTATGACTGACTGCCGAAATCAACCGTGTTGAGATACATTGCCAGGATCTCGTCCTTCGAATAATTGCGCTCCAGTTTGACGGCTGTGATCCACTCTTTGAATTTGATCATCACCGTCTCCCAAAAGGTCCGGTTTTGCTTTCGCGGAAACAGGTTTTTTGCAAGTTGTTGCGTGATCGTGGAGCCTCCTCCTTTTGAAGAACCGGTAGCCATCCCCCACATGACCCTGAAAATGGCGATCGCGTCAATTCCCGAATGTTTATCAAAACGCGCATCCTCCGTAGCGATCAGTGCATTGATCACGTTGGGCGATAATTCCTGGAAATGAGTATTGGAACGATTCTCGATATAATATTTACCCAGCAATTTGTTGTCGGATGAAATCACTTCAGAAGCCAGGCTGCTCTTGGGATTTTCAAGCTCCTCGAAGGTCGGCATAGGTCCGAGCAATCCATTCGCGACCCCGATGAAAAAGAGTATCGTAAAGATCACCAATACTGCAAAGGTAATCCAGAATCCTTTGATGTATTTTTTGTTCAGTTCATCGCGGGAAGGCGGTTTGGGCCTGTTATTCAGCATGGGAATATGATACTGCGGATCATTCATTGCTTTTCTATTCGTAAACCAAAATCACGAATTCCCTTTAGTTCGCCGACCCGCATGGCCTGCTCAAATTCAAAGCGATAGATCCCTTTTTCAGGAAACCGGACCCCGCTTTGAAGGAGAAATCTGTTGAATTTCACACTGCCCATTCCCGATCCCAACCAACGGCCATCGTAATCGGCCAGGGTCAATTCGATGGTATCGCGTGCAACCTTCCCATTGGGGAAACAGGTGTTCATGAATAGGTACAGATTGCTGTAAGAATATTCGGGGGCATTACGAACCTGGATCATCACCCGGTAACGGGCGAGGGGGTCACCAACCGGCACTGAAAACACTACTTTATTTCTGACATTCCAGATCCCGTTTTCAATAACTGCATTTTCCTCAAAAATCCTGTTACGGTCACATGCAAAGAGAAAAACCGCAAGGATGAGTAGGACGACTGAAATCCATTTTCCGTGGTTCATCGGAAAGGTATTCTGTGAAAGTGGCTATTGATTGTCGAACCGGGTAAGATCATCCTCTCCGGTGGGGCCTTCCAGATCCGATTTGTTCTCGGTAACCTGCGAAAAATCTTCGAGTCTTTCAGGCAGGTTCCCTTTTTTATTCTCCTCCATCACGGCAAATACGTTATCAACCGGAATAGCCATCATATTGCCCGGATCATTCACGTAAGAGTACCAAAGCAATTTCTGAAAAATATCGGTCTTCTGATGGGTTGCCTCCCCGCGTTTGGTCTTGAGCCGGATGTCGGTGTTGGGCATGCCTTTCATGGCATCGACATAGGTATCGTATTCATAATTCAAACAGCATTTCAGCTTACCGCACTGTCCGGCAAGCTTTTGCGGGTTAAGCGAAAGTTGTTGAACCCTGGCCGCATTGGTCGTAACAGATCTGAAATCACACATCCAGGTGGCGCAGCATAATTCCCTTCCACAGGAACCGATACCTCCCAATCGACTCGCTTCCTGACGGGCACCGATTTGCCGCATCTCAATCCGGGTTTTGAACTCTTCTGCCATCAACTTGATAAGCTCCCGGAAATCAACCCGGTCTTCCGCAGTGTAGTAAAAAATAGCTTTTGTGTTATCTCCCTGAATTTCAACATCGTTGATCTTCATCTGAAGTCCGAGTTTGTCGGCAATCTCCCGCGAACGATACATCGTGGCCGATTCCTGCTCCACAGCCGAAATCCACTTCTCAATGTCGGTCAACCTGGCTTTCCGGTATATTTTTTTGATTTCGTCAGGGGCCGAAACCAGGTTCTTTTTACGCAATTGCAATCGGACCATTTCACCGACCATGCTTACAATGCCGATGTCATGACCGGGCGAGGCTTCAACCGCAACAATGTCACCGACAACCAACTCCAGATCGGCCGGAATCCTGAAATAATCTTTACGACTGTTTTTAAAGCGGACCTCTGCAATATCAATCACCTTAACCGATTCGGGAACCGGAATGGACTTTAACCAGTCATGGGAATCAAACTTACTGCATCGATGTTGAAAGACCATCTCATTTTTATGGTAAACCCTGGGGGCCTGACAACACCCGCGACTTAAAAAAGTATTGTTGTTTTGATTGGATATCCTGGGAAACAGACTGGTCGAATCTTCTATTTCAACCTCCTGCGAGGGGGTTCCGTTTACCGGCACAGGCACTCCTTCTTTTATCTCCATGTCCTTCAAAAATCCTTACAAAGGTAACAATTTCGGTTTAAACTGACGAACGATTTTCAGTGAGAGGTCGAGAAACAGGGTCGGAGCATGCCCGTTACGCTCAACATGATAGAGGGCGTCATTGAATAAAGTATTGAAATGGAGTATGTTACCGGTTGTGATAAAGGGAGCAAATCCCTCGAGAAACTTGATCTCTTCTGCATCCAAACCCGTCGGTTGCCGCCGCATAACATTGATTTCAGAACATAATCCAATGATATTCAATCCATAAGACAGAAAACTCTTTTGTTTTTCTCTCCCCGATCGCCCCATCTCTGTGCTGAAGCCAATTAAATCAATAACCTTTCCTGCAAAACAGTCCCGCATCCATTGCCGGAAGGTTCCGAAATGGATATGTTCCTCCTCGGAATCAGAAGTCAGGTACCTTTCCGGAATTTTCACCATCAGCGTCCTCGAAAGAATGGTCGGCAATATCTGACCGGGATCTTCCGAAACCAGAATGAACAGCGTTTTGTCGGGAGGCTCCTCCATGATTTTTAAAATCTTCGGAGCTGCAGTATAAAAGATCTTCTCGGCCATGAAAATGATCATGACTTTATATTCCGACTCATAACTCTTATATCCTAAAGTCGTTATGATCTCGTTACAATCCTCCGCATTGATGATCCCCTGCTTGTTCTCAATGCCAATGGCCTCATACCAGCCGGTCAGATCAACCCTGAAATGATGCGACAACAGGAATTCACGCCACTCAGTCAGAAAGTATTTGCTTCTTGGCTTGGAAGGAACTTTTTTGGTAGTGGATACAGGAAAAATAAAATGCAGATCGGGATGGATAAGCTTTTGATATTTGACACACGAGGGACAGGTACCGCAGGAATCATCTGATTGGTTCCGGTTTACGCAGTTGATAAATTGAGCATAGGCGATGGCCAGAGCCAGTTTGTCATTTCCTGCCGGCCCGCAAAAAAGCTGTGCATGGCTCACGCGCTGATCACGGACGGTCCGGATCAGCCGTTGTTTGATCCTTTCATTCCCTTTTATTTCTGAAAAAAGCATGGATACTCAGGTTCAGTGGCGCCCCGTTATAATGGCAGCTACCGGCTGTCGCGCAAAGTTAGCGGTTTTTTCGATTCAGGATGTCGGATTCCCAGATCTCAGGATTTCTCCTCATATGCCAACGAATCCGGGTCAGATCATTTTCATCCCCGATAAGCTGAAGGGTAATTCCGGGACCCCAGTGAAAATCGAGCCCGTACAAATCGGTCCACCGCTTGACATTTCTTTTGAACCTTTTCAGGACCGGGCCGGAACTGCATTTTATCCGGTGGTTGCATGTCATCTGATCAAGGAAACCGCAAGAGATCTGTGAAACGGCAGAATTACAGAACTTCTGACAGTGAAATGGGATTAACAACAACAAATGAACATGATTGGGCATGATCATCCACTCATCAATGCAGATCCCGGCGTCAGATGCCGGATCGGATCTATGGGTCAGGGCGAACTGGATGATCTGTCCGACAAGGGATAAAGTCATGTTCTGAAGGCAAATCGTGCCAAAACAATCCTTCCCGTTCGGGGCCCGCAGGGTGACATGCCCGAAGACCATGCAGGGATCCTGACTTCCAGAGGAAAATTTCCCCACTGATTCCGCTGTTTTAAGCCGGCACATTACCAGAAAATTTCAGGTACCCTCAGATCTGACCGCATCGCAAGTCGGTTGGGTTCCGGAACCAAAGCAATGGAACGCACCGGATACTTCAGAACAATTTTCTTTAATCCCTTGAATGATATCCTTGAATCGATCTCCACGACTTTGAATTTTATAAGCGCAGCCATAGTTTCCAATTTTCAGATCATTAATATTTAGATAGGTATGCAAAGTCATTTTACTGAAATCCAAACCCGAAACGATTTCACAACGCCATTTTAATCACCAACCGAACCTCCAATCGTAACTCGAAAATCATGTTCAATCGTAAATTGAAAGGTTTTCCACCCGAAAAACAGATTTAAACGGACTCTCAGTATTTAATGATTTTAATGATCTCGGTCGATTTTTCCGAAATGACCTTCAAAAGGTACAATCCGGGTGTCAGGCCTGTCAGATCATATTCATGACTGACCGCTTCCGTCAGGTCAGCCTTCAGACAACCGGAGCCATCCAGCCTGCGAATCTCCGAAAGGATTCTGCCTTCGGGCCGGTTGCCGGTGATCTCCAGGGTGAAACCCGACCCGGTGGGATTGGGATAGACTTTGAAATTTCCGTTCCGCGTTGTTCGTTCCTGCTCCGGGTTAACCGAGGACATCAATGCGGGTTGTTGCGCTCCGCACAGAATCATAGCCGGGATGATGTCGCCATGCAGGTATCCGCCCGTTTCCACCCTTGTTCCCGGCCGGTAAAGAATGGTCCTTCCGGTAAGCATCGTAACCTGCCCTCCGTTCTGAACGATCAGGGGATTCTGGTCTCCGGCTACGGTTATCCATTGTGAAGCCCGGTAAATGGAATCAATCCCGGCTCCGATCACCCCCGAGATGTTTAACGACATCGGAATGGTACAGTTTACCAACATGACCACCTCATTCGAAATGGCGGGATTTCCGGCAACACAGGGCTCATCAGAGAAAAGGGTACAGGTGATTACATCGTTGTTGACGGGTACATAAGCAAAGACCGGTTGATTAATCCCGGCATTGACGCCGTTTACCTTCCACTGAAAAACGGGAGATGATCCTCCATGCTCCGGGATCGCGGTAAAAATGACCTGGGTTCCCGAGAGTACCGGGTTGACTGATGCCGCGATCGACACACTTACGGTGGCTGCAGGACTGACCTGGAGGGTTATCTGGTTTGAAGTTGCGGGATTTCCGCTGGTACACGCCAGACCGGATGTCAGGATGCAGGAAACCATATCATTATCAGAGGGGAAGTAGCTGAAATCCGGATTGTTGCTGCCCGATGGAACACCATTCACCAACCATTGGAATGCAGGCTGGGATCCCCCGTTACCGGCTGTTGCATGGAACACGGCTTCGGATCCCGGACATAAGTTCGTTTGTAGTGCCGAAATCGAAACACTTACCGGTACCGGTGGCTGGACGGCCATTGCAAGGGCATTGGATTGGGCCGGGTTGCTCGACGGACAAACTGCATCCGGGATCATGTCGCAGGTGATGACCTCCCCGTTTGAAGGAGCGTAGATAAACACCGCGTTGTTACTGCCTGAATTAATCCCATTGACTTTCCATTGATACACCGGTGCATTCCCCCCGTTCAGAGGTTCTGCCGTAAAGGTCACCTGACTACCTTGGCAGATGCTGTTGGCAGACCCGGAAATGGAAATCCCGACCGGAATGAACGGATTTACGGTCAACACGACTGCATTGGAAGTTGCCGGGCTGCCCGTCGTACAAGCCAGGTTCGAGGTGAGGTTGCATGAAACTACATCGCCATTGGCCGGCAGGCAGCTAAACACCGGGGCATTGGTTCCCGCATTTAAGCCATTGACCTGCCATTGATAGATCGGCTGTGTTCCGCCGTTTATTGGTATCGCGGTAAATTCCACATAGGAGCCTTCACATACCGCAGTGGCTGTCGACTGGATTGTAATCCCGGCTTGTAAAACCAGATTCACTGCCATTGTGATGGTATTTGAAAGGGCAGGATTTCCGGAGGCACAATTAAGGTTGGAAGTCAGTTCGCAGGTAATCTGATCGCCATTTAGCGGGATATAGGTAAACTGCGGGTCATTCGGTCCGACAGTCGTTCCGTTCACACGCCATTGATACTGTGGTTGCGATCCTCCGTTGGTCGGCGTTGATGTGAAAGTAACAGGAGTCCCCGCACAAACACCGGTTTCGGAAGCAGTTATGACAATGTTTACCGGAATGAGCTGGTTGACATGAAGCAGAACCGGGTTTGATTGAGCCGGATTGCAGGTAACACAAGCCAGCGATGAAGTCATAACACAATAAACCAAGTCGTGGTCAGCCGGGTAATAGGTATAAGCCGATCCTCCGGTTCCTGTATTCAGGTTGTTAACTACCCATTGAAAGGTCGGGTCGGGTCCTTCGTTTACAGGAGTGGCTGTTAATGTCACTGGATTGCCGGCACAGATCATGGTGTCGGAAGCAGTGATGAAAACGGCGGCCGACAAGAGTGAATCGACGGTAATGGTAAGGGTATCCGAATAAGCAGGGTTTTCACTAACGCATCCCGCATTCGAAGTCATGGTACACGAAATATGATCGTTATCGCCGGGAAGGTAAGTGTAAACGGAACTGTTTTGACCAGTCGGACTGTTATTCAGGAACCATTGATACACGGGATTTGTTCCGCCGTTGGTCGGGAGGGCGGTGAACGTTACCGGCATGCCGGCACAAACCTGGCTGGCCGATGATTCGATAACCACCATGGGAGTCACAGCGACGCTCAAATCAATGGTTGCCGACCCATTCATCTGTACCGATCCCGAGGAATTGGTGGCCGTCACGGTATAGATCCCCGTTGTCTGGTCAGGCCAGGTTAGCGCGGACCCCGTGCCCTCAACCGGAAGCCCTGAATCCATACCGTTTTTCTTTAACCGGTAAGTGACAAAAAGTTGTGATCCGGATAAAGTCACAGGCAGCCCGCTTCCACCTTCACAATAGATGCCTGATCCACCGACCTGAAAAACGGAAGGGGAGACCATGGTTCCGGTAAAAATTCCGGCAGAAGTTACACCGGTAGCGTTAAGCTGGTGCTGTAGCGTGTCGGCAGTGGCATACAAGGTATAAGGAGTGGGGGCGACCCGGACACACGATAGTTGCGATTCGATGCCCGTTACATCCGCCGGGAGGTACTGGAACTGCGCCGAAATGAGAATGGGAGTGATACCTGAAGCAGTGAGGTCCCAATACCTGTTCAGGAAGTTCGCTGTATTCGGATCTTCCGGATATTTAGCGTTCACTACGCCGATCCCGATCCAGGATTCCGGTCCGAAAGCGCTTTCGCCAAGTGTGACCGTAGCCGGCGAATATTCAGGCGTTCCGGTCATATCTCCTACCGGAAACAGAAAGGCAGATGCCACCGAAAACCGTTTTTTGAACCGCCCTGTCCCGGAAAAAGCGACCATCGATGCTGCAGAAGGATTACCTGATACCTGTGAAAGAACGCCAAGGATCAAATCCCCGGATCCCAGAACCATCGTGCCCTGGGTAAGCTTCAAACCTCCCTCCAGCGTGAGCGAAGTACTCAGGGTGATGCCGTTGCCGTTTGCGATTTCCAGTATGGAATGGGTTCCTGAAGTGATGGTACCTGATCCCGAAATTACCTGATTTACAGTGCCCGAAAGCCTGACTGTTCCTGATGAAGCCGGATTGAAAACCAACGAGGTTCCAGGGGCCGCATGGATATTCCCCTTGATGGAGTGCCCCGGGCTCCCGGTAACATTAAAATTCAGCGTTCCGTTCGTAAGGGTTAATTGGTCCAATGAAACCGCCCCAGATCCGGTGGCAGTAAGGGTTTCCCCGGGAACATCAAGCTCGAAATTTGCATAGGTCCTTCCCGAAAAAGAGAGTGCGACGTTTCCGGTTACTTTGTACAGACTTCCTGCCTGAAACTGGATGGCGCTTCCGGGTTGCGACGCCCCAAATGGATTGCTTCCCGATTGATGGAGTAACGTCGAACCACTTTCAAAAATGACGGTGGTTGTCGCAGAAGTTCCGAAAGGACTACCCGATTGATTCGGACCGGAATTGAATACACTGCCATTATGAAACAGGATTGATCCCGGATCATTGGCGGTAAAACGGTTCGCCGCCGTAATACCGCTTGCAAATGTGATGGTCCCATGAATCGATGCGGTTGCTCCGGCACCCAGGGTCAAATGGATGCTGTTGACGCCGCCCAGGCTGAGCGTTGAACCTGAACCAACCTCCAGATCCGTTCCGGCGCTGCCTGCTACCGTCAATACAATTGCTCCTTCGCTTTGCAAGACAATGGAGGTATTTCCGGTTATCTTCAAACTCCCGACCAACTGTGCCGGGACTCCGGTAATGGTGCAGGAACCACCGTTGTCAAAGATAAGGTTGTCCGTGCTCATTGGATTAATTCGTTGAGGTGTCCAGTTTGACGGTTCATTCCAGTTACCCGTTCCGGTTTGATTCCAGGTGTAAATCCCTGTTGAGGCGAGGGAATTGACGGATCCCCCGAAGGCAAGTCCGTAATTGCCGGCGGCTGATGAATAAAAACCCCATCCCCCGGTGGTTGTCTGCCCGCTCGCGTAATACCGGATCGAAATGACAGTGCCCGATGCGACATTTTGTAACGCAGTGATCGCGGTAAGGTCTGTTTGTGCCGGCGTCAGTGAGGTTGTTGTTACCGGCGACCCGATCAGGGTGAAATTGATTCCGTCGAGACTGTAGGCATATTGGGAAGTAACACCCGGCGAGGCATAGAACGAACCGGTTCCCCCGAACCGTGCGTCAATGGTCGACAAGGATAAGGTATATCCGGGAGAAGCGCCCAGGGTGACCTCAAAATAATCGGTGTTGGTGGTTGCAATTCCGTTGTTTTGAAATCCGGTGGTACGGAACGAATTGGCTGCCCCCGAGGCAGGAGCGCCTGCTCCCCGTGTGATCAGGTTCGAAGTGTTGAGATTTGCCGCGAAGATGGTCGCAGTGCAGGACGCGGGGGGAGAAGCTGAAGGAATACCATAAAAATCCCAGGCCGCAATCGGGTTGGTTAAGGGTTGATCGGGAGAACCAACCCGCTGTTCCCATGCAGGAACAGGTGATCCTTCCGTTACTGTGTTTTGGCTGAAAGCCGGTGAACCTCCCGCGAGGGTGAGGAACAACAATGAACAAATCCTTTTCATATTCCGGTGTTTTAAAAATGTAGCAATCGGTGGAGGCCGAACGAGAAATGAAATCCCATCCGGTTGATGCTTAATTCACCGGAACGGAAAAGGTAATGCCTTTGTTAATAACTTTTTTTTCGGGAGGATCAGACCGCTTTGGCACAGAAAAATTCCCGGTTCATCCGTGCAATGTTGGAACGGGAGATCAATTTGGGACATTCCGCCTCGCAGGCGTACGTGTTGGTACAGTTGCCGAAGCCCAGCTCGTCCATTTTTTTCACCATTCGGGTGACGCGTTCCTTAGCTTCGATCCTGCCCTGGGGAAGGAGGGCGAACTGCGAAACCTTGGCCGAAACGAACAACATGGCCGAGGCATTCTTGCATGCGGCCACACAGGCGCCGCATCCGATACAGGCTGCCGCATCCATCGACAGGTCTGCATTTTTCTTGCTGACCAGGATGTTGTTGGCTTCGGCTGCCCCGCCGGTATTGACTGAAATATAACCGCCCTCCTGGATGATCTTGTCAAAAGCCGACCGGTCAACCATCAAATCTTTGATCACCGGGAAGGGCTTTGCACGCCAAGGTTCAATTACGATGGTATCGCCGTCTTTGAATTTCCGCATGTGAAGCTGACAGGCCGTAACCGCATCATCCGGTCCATGAGGCCTGCCATTGATATACAGGCTGCACATCCCGCAAATTCCCTCCCGGCAATCATGGTCGAATACCACCGGTTCTTCATTCTTCTGAATCAACTGTTCATTTAAAATATCCAACATCTCAAGAAAGGAACAGTTTGAGGAAATACCACGCAACGAATACGTTACAAACTTTCCTTTAGATTTTGCGTCCATTTGACGCCAGATTTTAAGGGTCAGGTCCATGGAAGAAGGCATTAGGCATTGGGCATTGGCCATTAGGATAACGGCCAAATTGACAATGCTGGTTCATTATTAAGGCAATAGGCATTGGGCATTAGCCATTTGGGTAATGCCCAATTGACTATGCTGGTTACTATCAGTATTATTTCTTTATATAATTTTCGAGATTGTGTATTAGCTTATTTAACATTTTTCCGATTTCTGTTATTTCTACGGAAATTTTATTCATTATTTGTTCCTCAAGATAATTTTGATCTTTTGCAATAATGATTAGAGTTTCTAATTCAAATAAAGATCCCAACGATATTTTAATAAATTGAACATAATTCTTTGTTGAACTTCGACCCCAACCTTCTGCGATATTTGCCGGAATCGAAATTGCTGCTCTCCGTAACTGGTTTGTTAATCCAAACATCTCCTCCTTTGGAAATATCCTGGTTACAACATATATCTCATTAACCAGCTCAATCCCCTTCTGCCATACAACCAGATCCTTATATGTGGTTACGGTCTGTTTTTCCATTGAATGATCACTCTTATTTCCTCATAATCCTTTAAACAAGCAGACCAGCTATCCGCCACTTTCCCTATTTCCTAAAGCCTAATTCCCAATGCCTATTTATAGATCCGCTGCTTTACCTCTATTTCCTCATAAACCAGCGGCTCCTTGTGAAGCTCAAAATCGCCTTCACCCTTATATTCCCAGGCTGCAACATATTTGTATTCTTCGTCATTGCGCAGGCACTCTCCTTCATCGGTCTGGTACTCTTCCCTGAAATGTCCTCCGCAGCTTTCTTTACGGTGAATGGCATCCAGGGCCATGAGCTCGCCCAGCTCCAGAAAATCGGCAACCCGGTTGGCCTTTTCAAGCTCGACATTCAACGCGTCCATTTTTCCGGGAATCTTAACATCTTTCCAGAATTCAGCCCTCAGCTTTCGGATCAGCTCAACAGCCTTGTTCAACCTGGCTTCGGTGCGTCCCATTCCAACATTTTCCCACATGATTTTCCCAAGCTCTTTGTGAAAATGGTCTACCGATTTGGATCCTTTGACCGACATCAGTCTTTCAAGCCTTTCTTTGACCTTCTTTTCAGCCTCGATAAATTCAGCCTTATCGGTCGACATCCTGGGTACCTTGATTTCACCCGAAAGATAATTTTGCAACGTGTACGGGAGCACGAAATAACCATCGGCCAGACCCTGCATCAACGCTGAGGCGCCCAGCCGGTTGGCCCCATGATCTGAGAAATTGGCTTCACCGGCAGCAAATAAACCGGTTACGGTCGTCATCAGCTCATAATCCACCCAGGTGCCGCCCATGGTGTAGTGTACTGCCGGATAGATCATCATCGGATTCTCATACGGGTTCTCATCTACGATTTTTTCGTACATCTGGAAGAGATTTCCGTAGCGTTCCTCGATGACATGTCTGCCCAACCGCCCGATAGATTCTTTAAAATCGAGAAATACCGCGAGTCCGGTCGGCCCCACCCCGAATCCGGCATCGCAGCGCTCCTTGGCTGCACGTGAAGCCACATCCCGGGGCACCAGGTTCCCGAATGCCGGATAACGGCGTTCAAGGAAATAGTCGCGACGGTCTTCCGCGATATCGTTCGCTTTAAGTTTGCCCTGGCGCTGTGCCTCGGCATCTTCTTTGAATTTCGGCACCCAGATGCGGCCGTCGTTCCGCAGACTTTCGCTCATCAGGGTCAGTTTCGACTGATAATCTCCGTGGACCGGAATGCAGGTAGGATGAATCTGGGTGAAACAGGGGTTTGCAAAATAGGCTCCCTTCTTGAAGATCTGCCAGATAGCGCTCGCATTCGATCCCATGGCGTTGGTCGAAAGATAGAAAACATTTCCATATCCGCCGGTAGCAACAACCACAGCATGACCAAAATGACGTTCGAGGGCTCCGGTGATCAGATCACGGGCGATGATCCCCCGTGCTTTCCCATCGACGATCACTACATCCATCATCTCATGACGGTTGTAAAGCTTTACAGTTCCCAGTTTGATCTGACGGCTTAAGGCGCCGTAAGCGCCGAGAAGAAGTTGCTGTCCCGTTTGTCCGCGGGCATAGAAGGTACGCGAAACCTGGGCGCCCCCGAAGGACCGGTTCTCAAGCGAGCCGCCATACTCCCTGGCAAAAGGCACACCCTGGGCCACGCACTGATCGATGATGTTGTTGCTCACTTCGGCCAAACGGTAAACATTGGCCTCCCGGGCCCTGTAATCGCCTCCCTTGATGGTATCGTAAAATAACCGGTAAATGCTGTCGCCGTCGTTGGGATAGTTCTTGGCGGCATTGATCCCGCCCTGGGCAGCAATGCTGTGGGCACGACGTGGACTGTCCTGATAACAGAAAATCTTGACATTGAAGCCCATCTCTCCCAACGATGCCGCTGCCGCGGATCCTGCCAGCCCGGTTCCCACCACAATGATGTCGAGTTTGCGCTTGTTGTTCGGATTAACCAGGTTCTGATGTGCCTTGTAGTTAGTCCATTTCGACGACAACGGACCTTTTGGCGTTTTGGAATTTAATTCAGCCATGAGATTATCGGATAAATAAAAAGTAAACGGGAATGATTATAAAACCGATCGGAATCAGAATTGCATAAATGGTCCCAAACCAGGAAATGAAATTGTTGTAACGGGGATGATTGACGCCGAGCGTTTGCCAGGCAGCCTGAAACGCGTGATTCAGGTGAAACCCGAGAATCACGATCAGGACGATGTAAAGGAACGAATACAAAGGCTGCAGGAACAGGTCACGGGCTATAAGGTAAAAATTGGGTTCCCCTTCGACCGTGACATGCGGATTGCTGACCCATCCCAGTTTGATGAAATAAAAATTCATGAAATGGAGGATCAGAAAAATCAGCACAATCGCCCCGGTGTAAATCATATACTTAGAAAGAAAAGGGGTGTACGACCTGTTGCTCACTTTATAGCGGACAGGCCGCGACAGCCAGTTCTGGATCTGAAGGAGGATACCGATCAGGATGTGAAGGATAAATCCTCCGAATAAGACCACCTCAAATACCTTTACGATATAATTCGTTCCCATGAAATGGGCTGCGGCATTGAACCATTCACCCCCGTCGCTTCGCAGGAGACACAGGTTTATACCCAGGTGTATCACCAGAAAGATCATCAGAAAAATTCCCAGAAGGGCCATCCAGATTTTTTTTGTGATCGAAGAAAAGCGTAAAAAAGATGTATTCATAACAAGCTTTTAATAAATTTGTTCGCTGTTTCAAAAATAGAAGGAAAAGTTCGGAGAAAAAATAAATCTACCAAAAATATTCACAATTCTAATCCAGTCTAAATTATGTTTTCTTCATCCGTTTACCAGAATCGCCGTAAAAACCTGCGGGCTGAATTGACCCGGGGATTGGTGCTCTTTTTAGGCAATCAGGAAGTTCCGTTCAACTATCCTGCCAACACCTATTCCTTTCGTCAGGACAGTAATTTTTCTTATTTCTTCGGATTGGATCATCCTGCACTTGCCGGAATCATTGATCTGGATGAAGGACGCGACTACCTTTTCGGCAATGATGTGGATATTGACGATATTATCTGGATGGGAAAGCAACCTACCATGAAGGAACAGGCCGCCTGCGTCGGGATTGAACACACCGCACCACTCAAAAGCCTGAATGAGATAATCGACCGGGCTCTCGAGGCCGGCCGTGAGATCCATTATGCGCCTGCCTACCGCGGCGAAACCATCCTCTGGCTGATCGACCTGTTAAAAATCCCGCACCTCGACCTGCCCAAACATACCTCCGAATCCCTGATCAAAGCCATCGTGAAATTACGGATGAAAAAGGAACAGGGTGAGATTGAAGAAATTGAAAAAGCGATCGAAACCGCCTGGCTGATGCATACAACCGCTATGAAAATGGCTCACCCGGGCAGGGTCGAAAGCGAAATAGCCGGAGTTATTGAGGGGATTGCCCTCACCCACTGCGGACCGGTCTCCTTCCCGGTGATCCTCTCCATCAACGGACAGATACTACATAACCACCTTCATGGCAATGTCCTTACCGAGGGTCGCATGATGGTGGTCGATGCCGGATGTGAAACCGCTTTGCATTACTCGAGCGACATTACCCGCACCGTCCCGGTGGGTGGTAAATTCAACGACCGCCAGAAAGGAATCTATGAAGTGGTACTGAATGCCAATCTGAAAGCCATCGAAGCGGTCGGACCCGGCATTCCGTTCCGGGATATCCACCTGCTTGCCGCAATTGAAATTGCAAAAGGACTGACTGCCCTGGGAATCATGAAAGGCAATCCCGAAGAAGCTGCCCGGAAAGGGGCTCACACCCTCTTCTTCCCGCATGGCCTCGGACACCCCATGGGCCTCGATGTTCACGACCTTGAAGGCATGGGCGAAAACCTTGTCGGATATGATGAAGAGACGATACGCAGTAAGGAATTTGGATTTGCTTACCTGCGGTTCGGACGTAAGCTTCAGGAAGGATTTGTCATGACTATCGAACCCGGGATCTATTTTATCCCCGATCTGATCGATATCTGGGAAAAGGAAAACAAGCTGGCGGAGTTCATCAACTATGATGTGGTTGACTCCTACCGCGATTTCGGGGGAATCCGCATCGAAGATGATGTACTCGTCACGGCCGACGGACATCGCGTACTTGGCCGGCCAATCCCTAAAACTGTCGCCGAGGTGGAAAAAACAATGGAAAATTGACAATTGACAATGGAAAATGGAAAATTGACAATGGAAAACAGGTAAACGAGTGAACAGGTAAACTTTGAATTATTGTTTTTTCCCTAATGGCTAAGGACTGATTTGAATTTTAAATTTTAAATTTCTATATGGCCTACATTAAATTTAAAAAGAAAAATATCTTCTTTACCGATGAGGGTAAAGGGAAAACAGTAGTGCTTTTGCATGGCTTTACCGAGTCTTCAAAGATATGGACCGGATTTGCCTCCAAACTCTCAAAAAAATTCCGCGTGATCTGTATCGATTTGCCGGGTCATGGAAAGAGCGAATGCATCGACACCATTCATTCTATGGACCTCATGGCTGAGGTCGTGATGACTGTTATGACCAAACTGAAGACCGGGAAGGCGATCATGGTGGGCCATTCGATGGGAGGCTATGTGACCCTTGCCTTTGCGGAGAAGTATCCGTCGAACCTACGCGGATTCTGCCTGTTTCATTCACACTGCTTTGCCGATTCACCCGACGACAAAGAGAACCGCAACCGTACCATCGATATGGTCGGAAAAGACAAACTCGGTTTCCTGGCACAATTCATTCCCGGACTGTTCCCCATCGAAGTGCATAAAACCTATGCCGCAAAAATTGAAAAACTGATCCAACAGGCCTCAAAGATGCATAAGGAAGGGGTCATCGCCGCCCTTGAAGGAATGAAAAACCGGAAAGACCAATCGGAACTCCTGAAAAAAACCGGTTTGCCGGTCCTTTTCATCCTTGGTTTAAAGGATTCGAAAGCGCCGTTGCCCAGACTTTGGGAGATGATCACCTTACCCGCCCGGAGTGAGGTATTCCTGCTCCGCGACTGCGGCCACATGGGCTATATCGAGGCGCCCGAGGAAACGCTCAGGGCAGTGATGAGCTTTGCCAAAAGTCATCTTTAATCTCTCTGGGTAATTTCCCTGCCCCTTGGGGCGGAATCTGGGTCCAGGGCTTGCCCTGTGATTATTACCAATTTATTTTCCTTCATACATCTGGTCAATACTGGTGAAGTCATCATTTTTATTGAAAAAAGCCGAGTTCAATTCTCCAGAATACTCTGTAATGTTCATCTAATTAGAATATCAGAATTGACATTATGGAGTTTGTGCAAAAATCTTTAACAGATTTGTTTTTACATTTCCCGGGACCTTTAGGGATCTTTGATTCCGGATCTGGACATCTTGTTTGGGAGAACGATAATTGGGTAGCAAAATATGATCCCCCCGACCGGAATGTTTTACAGACTGTCGTGACAATTGCTGAGCGTTTCATCCATAAAGATGACCGACCAACATTTTTAGACTCATATCAGAAAATATTCAGGGAAGGCATTAACTGTATCTCCTTCATTATGCGATTTGTAGATCATGGGGTAGATCCGATATGGTTCCTATGTACGTTTAAACGGTTTGGAAAAACAGAACTGGGCAGGGATCTTATTTGCTGTCATCAGTCTGATCTCTTTCAAATTGCTGAATCTGACCATGTACGCGACTTTTATCATGATTTTCGGAAACATCATCCGATGTCTTCCATCAAAAGCCTGACTTTACGTGAACTGGAGGTCTTAAAACTTATCGCGCAGGGATTGAGTTACAAGGATATTGCCGAACGACTGTTCATCCAGCCTGAAACCGTGAATAAACACCGGAAAAATATTCAGAAAAAACTCCACCTGAACTGCATTGCATTACTTACCTGTTTCGCGATGGAGAATGGATTGGTGTAAATAAACACCATATCGAAACTCTAATAAAATACAATCAGTTCTTGAAATTCAAGAAGATAATGCCATGCCTTTTTCTTAATATCCTCCCCGAAAAACGCCATTATACCAATGATGGTTAACGTAAAAATACCCTAATTGGGTTATTTTATCCCCAATAATCTTAACATACATTTGAAGTTGACTAATGAACTGACACAGAATTCTCCAAAATCGTGTCCTGAATTCATCTCATTTACATATTGAGCCCTTGACGCTTGGAGATTTGTATTATGAATACTCCGTGCCGATTTCAATTCGAAGAATTTCAATAGATTACAAATAATATCAATAGTCAATTTACCCTTTAACCGTGTTTTAACAATAATCCGAATACCTATGAGAAAACAAAGAATGTTAGCATGTCTTATGTTCGTCCTTACGATCCTGACATCACAGATCCTGGCCCAGGTAGCGATCAATACCGATGGCAGTACCTATGATCCCTCTTCCATGTTAGACGTCAAATCCTCCACTAAAGGATTTCTCCCTCCCAGGGTGGCGCTGACTGCGGTTAATGTTGCCTCGCCGGTCACATCACCTGCAGTAGGATTAATGGTTTACAACACGGCCACTGCCGGAACGGTCCCGAACAACGTTTATCCAGGCAATTATTATTGGAATGGCACACGCTGGATCCCCCTCACAGCGCCGCTAGGTGTCAACACCGGCGACATGCTTTACTGGAACGGTTCCCAGTGGACAGGAGTTCCGGTGGGTACCAACGGACAGGCATTGCTCCTGAACGGCGCCATCCCTACATGGGGCCAGCAACCAGTAACCTCCCCCACCGTATCGACCAATCCGGTATCGAACCTGTCGTCGATATCAGCGACCTGCGGCGGAAATGTCAATGATGGCGGCACATTGGTCACAGCCCGGGGCGTTTGCTGGGGGACCTCAACCAATCCTACGGTGGCAGGCTCAAAGACCACCGATGGCGCAGGGGCGGGCTCGTTTACCAGCAATATAACCGGATTACTACCCAGTACCCTTTACCATGTAAGGGCTTATGCCACCAACGGCGTTGGAACCGGTTATGGAAGCGATGTTGCTTTTACAACCATAAACATCAACACCACCGGCGCATCGAACATAACCCTTACGACAGCCACCAGCGGGGGTACCATATCGGGCGACGGAGGCAACCCTGTTACGGCAAGAGGCGTTTGCTGGAGCACTTCGCCCAATCCAACCACCCTTAACAGTAAAACAACCGATGGCAGTGGTATCGGAACATTCACCAGCAACCTGACCGGACTGACAGGCAACACGACCTATTACGTAAGAGCCTATGCGACCAACAGCCTTACTACCATGTACGGAAATGAAATCACATTTACCACCAATCCGACTTCACCGGTGGTCAATACCACTGATAGCTCTAATGTTACTCAAACAACGGCCATGACTGGCGGCGAAGTGATGAGCGAATGCGGCGCTCCGGTCACGATTAGAGGCGTTTGCTGGAATACCTCTTCGAATCCGACCATTTCAAACAATAAAACGATAAACGGCTCAGGGATCGGAGCTTTTGCCAGCCTGATGACTGCCCTGACTCCAAATACTACTTATTATGTCAGGGCATATGCTTCGAATAGTGTGGGAACCAGTTATGGTAATAACATTATCGTGAAAACAAAAGGAACGCTTCCCGTTGTAACAACCGATGAGGTTACGAGCATCACTTCAACTACCGCCCTGGCCTTTGGAAACGTGACCGCCGGAGGTAACCCCACGGCCACCGAAAGGGGATTTTGCTGGCGTACTTCACCCAACCCCACCATCAACCACTCTAAACTGGCCTGTGGCAGCGGGGCTGGGGCTTTCAACGGAACATTAGATAAACTAGCCCCCAATACAACCTACCATATCAGAGCCTATGCCACCAACTCAGCGGGAACGACCTATGGCGCCGACATGACTTTTACAACCACCAATGCCTATTATGAAGGCTTTGAAACAGGGTTCCCGACAACATGGTCAGGGAATGGATGGGGGGTGACAACGGTCGGATTACCTTACGAATTGTACCATTGCTTGATTTCTAATCAAAAAAATGATTCAGTGCAATTTACCCGTAGCATAACAACATCACCATTTGGATATATTTCATTTTATAGTAAAGAAGATTACAATGTACAGACATCTTTCTATATAGATGGAGTTTTAAAAGCTACTTTCAATAATAACCAATGGTCAATACATAGTTATTCTTTTCTTCCAGGTACACATATTTTTAAATGGGTAAGATTAACAGACAATAATATTGATAAAGCATACATAGACTATATCATTGTCAGCCCTTGACATATCCATTAAACATCATCGGGATTAATATTGTGTGAGTATATTAATCTCTGAAATTAAGTTATTTTTAACTAAATGAGATATGAAGAGCTGTCCGGGACATGAAGATCCATGTGTTAATCGAGATAAATATCCTAGATGTACAAACCTGTTTAAAATCACATTATTATTTATCTGTAGCATGCTTATGTATGGTTATGACCGTCAGGCGACAGTTCCGGAAAGTATTTCCCGGAAGGATTCAATATTGTTTGTTTATCCAGGAATAAATGGCGAGAAAGTTGATTGGTACAAGGTAAAAAGCATTTGCGCAGAACTGGTTGCATTCGGTCATGATGACTGGCGGCTGCCGGGTATATAGGAGTTGAAAAATCGTTTAAAAAATTAATTATGAACCTGTATTCAGCAATCGGCGCCGGTGTTGCTTACATCATTGTAAGTTTATTTGCTGGAAGGCTTCTTCCGGTTTTTCATCTTGCAACGATCATTGCCGTGGTTGTGGGTGGTATTGCCGGTACTATCATTGGTGGTGTTCTTGAAGATAAAAATCAACAAGGAAAAAAGTAACTGGCTGATGATTTCAAAAATTAAGCCGATGAAAAAAGAGAGACCTGGGATAATTTTAAAGGATATCCTGGAACCTTTGGATGAGAGTGGTTTTATTTATGAGATTGCGGATACTGATAAGGTGACCGTCATTATTGACAGCGTAAAATTCTCACTCTCCTGTAGCGGTAAAGATGTTGTTTGGGCACTGAAAATTCCTTTCTCCTTTGCCCTGGTGATCTCTGTCGTCTTTGCCTTGGTCATTTTCTTAATCACTTTGATATCTGGCGGACCGGTGTACTTGTTTTTATTGGGCCCGCTTCCAATGTATTTATTGTACCGGTATAAACCCTCAACCATCAGGGCAAAAGGTAAGCTTTTAAGTTTCCTTAAATCAAACTTCGGGTGAATATGAATTTTTCCTTGCAATCGACAGCTGAAAATAAAATCAATACGATATGAAAAAGATTTTTGTTATGAAATTTATGACCAGAGGACTTGCATTCTGGATTCCCTTTGCTGTCTTCATTTTTCAATACATTGGGCTTTCCCTGTCAGTTATGTCCCAAAACCTCATCGGCCCCGGAACCACCTTTAAAGTGGCTCCCGGAACCACCGTCACTTCGGGTGAGAACCTTGTGGTTAAGAACGGCGCATTACTTACCAACTCAGGGACCCTGGTCCTTAAAAAAGGACTGACCAACGAGTACGCTGTTCCAAATTCGCTTGGTTCAGGACTTGCCGAGTTTTCCGGCACTTCGAATCAGTCCATCCTGGGACAGAATATCCTGCAGGATATGAAAGTCGCCAATTCAGCAGGGATTACAATCGGGGGGAATACAACAGTCAACGGGGCGCTCAATTTTGTGAACGGAAGGATCGCCCTGGGCAGCAACAACCTGCAATTAGGCCCTTCGGCTTTGGTTACCGGAAGTATTTCAGTTACCGCCATGATCGTAGCAACGGGTACGGGTGAGTTGCGCAAGGAGTTTATTACGGGATTCACCGGTAGTTTCACCTGGCCGGTGGGCGATGCAACTGCTACGGCAGAGTACACCCCGGTTACACTCACTTTTACCGGAGGAACCTTCGCTGCCGGAAATTATATCGGGGTGAAATTGGTAAATGCCAAATATCCCGATCCTGCCATTACGGGCAATTACCTGAACCGGTACTGGACACTGACACAGAATGGTATTACAAACCCCCAGTATAATGCCATTTTTCAGTATGTTCCGGCTGATATAGTAGGAAATGAGAGCCAGATCAATTGCCTGAGGGTGGATCCACCTCCTACGGTCACCTATAATCCGGCGAATACAAATCTGCATCAGCTTACAGCCAGCAGTGTTACAGCGGTCGGCACATTCACCGGAGGTCGGGCTACCGTTACATGCACATTATCTGTAACCCCTGCTAACCAAAACGTACTCTCTCTGGCCGGTTCAACATCATTTTCGATCACTTCGAACTGTTCATGGACGGCCATAAGCAGCCAGACGTGGTGCACGATAACGCCCACGGGAAGCGGGAATGGCACGATCATAGCCAATTACGCGGCCAACACGCTACCCATTCCGCGAACGGCCACGATTACGGTAACGGTGTCAGGAGCGGCCCCGGTGCAGGTAACGGTTACCCAGGAGGCAGCATTATGCACCCTTGCCGTAACCCCCTCAAACCAGAATGTCCCCGCTTCTCCGGCGGGTTCAACAACTTTCGCCGTAACCTCCAACTGCCCCTGGACAGCCATCAGCAGCCAGACCTGGTGTACGGTAACGCCCTCGGGAAGCGGGAATGGCACGATCATAGCCAACTACGCGATCAATACATCAACCAGCCCGAGAACTGCAACCATTACAGTCAACGTTTCAGGATTAAACCCGGTGTTGGTAACGGTTACCCAGGCGGCCATGCCCTGCATGCTCAGCGTGACCCCTTCAAACCAGAATGTTGCGGCAACTCCGGCCGGGTCGACTACCTTCAATGTGACCACCAACTGCGACTGGACAGCCTCGAGCAATCAAACGTGGTGTACCGTCACCCCATCGGGATCGGGGAACGGCACAATTAACGCGAATTATGCCGTTAATACCACCACCACTCCGCGCACGGCCACCATCACCGTTACCGTGCCGGGAGCGAATCCGGTACTGGCAACCGTCACCCAGGAGGCAGCGTCTCCGTGCTCGCCACCATGGCAGGCCGTTCAAAATCAGCAATATTCCATGAATGTGGTTGCAAATCTGTATATTTCCAATGTACTAACTACCAATGCCAACGACGCATTGGGCGCTTTTGTCGGACTGGAATGCAGGGGCATTGCTTACCCGGTACCGGCAATGAACGGACTGATCTTCCTGACCATCACCTCGAATGTTGCCTCAGGTGAAACCGTGACCTTCAAAGCCTGGAATTCGGCCACCTGCGAGGAATGCCCGATAGCTGAAACATTACCCTTTATCGATCAATCGGAAATCGGTACTATTGCCAATCCCTTTGCATTTCATTGCGGATCGGTGCAACTGTGTATCAACTTCGGGGCCGGATACACCTGGTTTTCGGTCAACGTCGATCCCGGGTCGATGACCCTGAACACTTTGTTCGACAACCTGAATGCCTGTGAGAACGACCGTATCATCGGCCAGCAAACCTTTGCCACCTATTACGGAAACCAATGGGTTGGGTCGCTTACCGCCATCAGTCCGACCGCGATGTACAAGCTGAAATTATGCACCTCGCAAACCTGGTGCAAAGTCGGGACCCCGGTGCCAATCGTTCCCATTTCCATCGGAAGCGGCTATCCCTGGATCGGTTATCTGCCACAGAGCGATCTGCCCATCAATACAGCCCTGACCGGTATTGTACCGGCCCCCGTTCTCAACGACCGGTTTAACGCGCAGACCTCCTTTGCCGTCAATAACGGAAGTCAATGGGTGGGAAGCCTTCCGACTCTGCAAAAGGGAAAAGGATATGTCATTCACCTTGCCAACCCTTCAACCCTCACCTATCCCACCGGATTTGATAATCAGGTCCCCGTGGAACCTGGTGAAACCCCGGCGATGGCGTTTTCACCCACGGGCGATTATCCCAGGGTCAACCCTCAATACAACATGCAGGTCATAGCTGCTATCACAAAGGCCGGCAAAGTATTGCCGACCGATCCTGAAGATGTTGTCTATGTCTATTGCGGCAACGAATGCCGGGGGATGGCAGGACCGGTTCCGGGCTTGGATGGGAAGATATTTTTGACGGTCGGTTCCGACATTGAATCGGGCGATAAATTGGTATTCAAGGTTTTCCTTGCCCAGGAAAATACATTATATGAAGTAAAAAGCACCTTGGAATTTTCTTCCCAGTTTGAAACCGGAACCATGGAAGCGCCCTATGAATTTGATCTGGCCGGAGCCAATGCCGTTCCGATCATTCAGGCAGGGAACGATGAACTTCAGATTGGCGAAATATATCCCAATCCCTTCGATGCTTTATCCTCTCTCGACATCACGGTTGTAAGGCCCTGCCATATCTCTGCTGTTATTCTTGACAATCTCGGGGTTATCAAGGGTATGTCGATGGATGATGAAATGAATCCCGGGAAATATACGCTTAATCTTGATGCAAAGAACCTCATACCAGGCATGTACACGTTCAGAATCACGTACACGGATGAGTATACCCGCAGGATTTTCGCGAAAAAGATGATTGTCTGGTGATTCACATAAAATATTGGCGATGAAACCGTTTTCATTTACGATTTTGCTGTTTTTTTATTTCATCGGAGTCGCCGCCTATCCCGATGACAATAGTAATTTCGCCCTGGTTGAAATACCGGGACGAATGCTTTCCGACACCCTGCAACAAAGAACGGGTTTCGGGACCATCGATGTACAAGGAAATGCAAAAACCTTATCCGCTTTCTCCGATCATTCTTCAGGGATCGATTTCTACGACGTTGAACTGACTCCCGGACATTCCTTTACCGGATCGTTATACTATTGGGCGATCGGAACAAATGGAGCCGCCTTGTCGGCATCCCTGATCGAAAATCCTTCAGTTGGCTGGCTTGAATTATCACCTGCCCAGTTTACCGACTATGCCGATGGTATTGCCACTAAGGTCGATTATATATTCACGGCCCCCATAACACCAGGCATTTATACCACTATTATTCATGATGAGAATGGTAATTGGTCGGATATGACCTTGACCTTGACTGTTACGCCTTCTCCAACACAGTATCTGTCTATCTACAATGAACAAATTTACGTTAACGAACCCTACGAAAACCCCTACTGGTGTAAAAGTCCGGCATATTTTTACTGGGATGACGAGAATCAATACTACTATTTTGATTCGATGAGTGTTAATCATTTCGAAGATATTCCGCAACCCTGGTTCAATATTCAGCCGGACGTTTTTACTCTGATGCCTTCTGACTCGACACTGGTGACCCTTTCGGCACAGATCGGCACGCCGGGCTATGATACCATGCTGGTGATCAGAAACAAACAGCATTATTCCTATCCCAGTAATTTCCAGTTCAATTTTCAGGTTGCCGACAGCCCGTTCATCACGGTCAGTCCGCTCAATCAATCTGTTCTCTATACTGCCGGATCAACGGTTTTCAACATTACCGCCAATACCGGCTGGGTGGTTGCCGATGATGCCGATTGGCTCACGGTATTGCCTGTTTTGGGATCCGGGAATGCCTCACTCACAGCGACATTCCTTCAAAACACGACCAATTCCCAACGAACAGCCAATGTTTATATAGCCGGACCAGAGGTAATAACACCGGTTGTCTTCACGGTAAACCAGGCGGCGGCCCCATCGCCGCCAAACTGGGTTCCGGCCCCAAACCTTCAGTATTCGATGAGCGTAGTCGGAAAAATTCAGCTTTCGGGTGGAGGCTTTTCGCTGAATGAAAACGACCTCGTGGGAGCTTTTGCCGGTTCCGAGTGCCGTGGAGTTGCCTCTCCTGTTGCCGGAATGAACGGACTTTTGTTCCTGTCGATCGGTTCTGACCAGATTTCAGGCGAACAAATCACATTCAAGATTTACAGGGCCTCGGAGAATCAGGTTTACGACGCAAATCAGACGCTTGTTTTTCAGAGTTATTCTGAAATCGGAACCCTGGATAATCCTTTTATTTTCACTTACGGCGGTCCATTGTGCACGTTATCTGTTACGCCGTTATTTCACCATTTTTCCTCGACAGGAGGATCCTTTTCATTTTCAGTCTCCACCACCGAAGGATGTGCCTGGATGGCTGAGAGCGACCAGACCTGGTGCGGACTTGCTCCCTCAACCGGAGTCGGAAATGGCACATTCACGGTTACCTGTTCGGCCAATACATCAAGTGCAACGCGAACAGCTACCATAACCATTGATTCGCCGGGAGCGCCCCCCGTCAGTATTGACATTACACAAGCCGGAATTATCGGGCCACCCAATTGGAGCCCTCTGATTAATCCCAGGTACAACATGAGTGTGATCGGGAAAATTGAGATCGCCCAGGGCATATATTCCCTTGATTCATCGGATGTAGTCGGAGCCTTTGCAGGTTCGGAGTGCCGGGGTGTGGCCGGCCCCATTCCATCTCTTGGAGGTGTTTTGTTCCTCAGTGTAGGATCAAATACAGAGTCGGGCGAGGCTATTACATTTAAAATCTATCTGCATGACACCGACGAGATTGTCGATGCAAATGAGATCGTTGCCTTTCAAAACTCGGGTGAATTGGGCACTATGACTGATCCGTTCATGATCTCTTATCTGATCCAAAATACCATTTCAGTGTATGGAATTAGCATTTTAGATGGACAAAACCGGTGTTTTAATGCCTATCAGACCATCACGGTAGCGGGAAACGGAACCTCATTTACCGTTCAACCCGGCGGAGTTGCCCGTTTCATCGCCGGCGAAAAAATACGACTCCTGCCCGGGGTCACGGTGTCCCCGGGAGGATACCTTTCTGGTTCCATCACTACCACTGGAATGTATTGTAATTCATATTCCTATTCACCCATTGGAACGGCAGGAGAACAGGAGAATGTCGCGCTGACCGGTGGCACAGACAAATGGGTCAGAATTTATCCAAATCCCTCCGCGGGAAGGTTCTTAGTTGAATTATCGAACCCGGTACCCGATGAATGGACAACAATTAAGATATTGAATATGAACGGTAGGGAGGTGTTTGCGCGGCAATCACAAAATACAGGAATACTTGAGGTTTCATTGCAGGATCAGTCGCCGGGCATCTACCTCATTTACGTCAATCGTGACGGCTGGATTAAAACATTGAAAATGATTGTTCTTTAGGTTTAAATCAGTGAAAAACTCAAAATCATGAAAATCGAATTCAAACTGACATGCCTCATGGCATCATTTGTAATGTTATTCGCGCAGGCGACGATGGGACAGATATCTAAAATAACCGTCATGCACAGCGGGAATGCTGCATTTTACGGAGATCTTACCGCGGCGGTCACTGCAGCGGCAGCCGGGGATACGATCTATTTACCGGGAGGCGGCATCAATCCCTCATCCCAGGTGATTATCAATAAAAAACTTACCATTGTGGGCGCCGGTCATTATCCCGATTCCACCACGGCCACCAATCCGACCATTGTAAGCAACATTACCCTTATTACCGGCGCTGATAATGGTTCTATCAGCGGATGTAAGGTGAATGATATTTTGTTCGGGACCACTACCAATAACCAGACTGTGAATAACTACCGGATAGAACGATGTTATATTGGATCGTTGAACCTGACATACATTGGCGCATCAGCATCTCAGGGGATCATCGTTCGTGAAAATGTCATTGATCCATCAGTGTATGGGGAAGTCTCATCCATTCTGTTTGAAAAAAATATTTTCAGGTCAGGATTATATTGTTCATCTCCGGCGGTGTATAATAACAATATTTTCTATTGCAGTTCTTCCCTTTATGTTGACAACAGTATTCTCAACAACAATATTATTATTACAAGTTCTTCAGGAACTATTTCCTTAGGATCGAATTCTGTTTATAACAATAATCTGTTTTGTACTACCAACATTCTGGGAGGCGGAAATTATAACTGCGGTTCGACTAACGTCTGCAACAACAATCTTTCGGGCCAAATGGCCGTGAACAATTTTGTAAACGCTACCAGCACGAACTTTTCCTATTCCAATAACTATCATTTACTACCCTCAAGCCCTGCGAAAAATTATGGCACCGACGGTACTGATCTGGGAATTTACGGAACATTGTATCCATATAAAGAGGCTGCCGTACCCTTTAATCCTCATATCGGCAGCAAAAACATCGGAACGGTAGTCAGCCCGACCGGTAATCTATCGGTCGACATAAAAGTATCTGCGCAGGAAAGGTAATGATGAGTTATTGAATAGTGACAAAGGTTCCTGTACCGCCTAAACGAATTGAATATGAAAAAGATACTGGTATTTATCATCTTGCTGCATATCTATGGCGCTTTACCGGCACAGAACAAGATAAAAAAGTATGAATACTGGGTGGATGACAACGTGGCTGGCAAGATGGTTACAACAATTACTCCTGTGCAAACCTTCCACCTTACTACAACCTTTCCGGTTAGTCAGATCAGCGAAGGATTCCATATCCTGCACATCAGGTTTTCTGACACCGCGAATGTATGGAGCAGCGTGATATCCCAGTATTTCATGAAATATCCTCAGAACGTATCTGTAGCAAACCAGATCATGGCATACGAATATTGGGTGGATAACGGATTTTGCAACAGAGTAAGTCAAAGTGTCACTCCTTCGCAGTATTATCGACTGAACACAAACCTTGACCTGAGCGCATGCGCTGTTGGTTTCCACCTTTTGAATATCCGGTTCAGGGACAGTATGGGTGAATGGAGCGGGGTAATTACCCAGTATTTCATGAAGTACCCTGAGAATATCATTGTACCAAAACAGATCGTGGCGTATGAATACTGGGTGGACGACGGATACAGCAATAAGATCGTTCAGAATGTTACTCCGTCGCAATATTTTCACCTCAACTCGAATCTCAGCCTGACCTCGGTTCCTGTCGGTTTTCATCTGCTCCACTTTCGGTTTAAAGACACTATGGGTGAATGGAGCGGCGTGCTTACCCAGTATTTCATGAAATACCAGGCAACGGCGGAACCAAATAATAAGGTTATCGCGTACAGATATTGGTTTGATTATGATTTTGCATCGGCCGTAATAATTAATATATCCAATCCTGTCAAATATTTTCATCTGATTGATTCTGTGGAGACTCCTTTTTTATCGATAGGAAGTCATGTCATTAACTATCATTTTAAAGACAGTATTCGGGCCTATAGCGTGGTTTTGAGCGATTCGTTTGAAATTACTTCCTGTTTGCCTCATCCCGGAAAACCAATATCAGGACCCGCATCGGTTTGTCCAGGACAAACAGGAATGAACTATTACAGCGCTCCCATCGGAAATGCAACAGGCTACCAGTGGACGCTTCCGCAGGGCTTTTCCATCACTGCAGGCGGAAACACGAATTCCATCACGGTATCCTGTACATCCGGTGCATTATCAGGCTTGATAAAAGTAAATGGCACGAATTCATGCGGAACAGGGCCCGATTCACCGCCATTGAATGTGAATGTAAATCCATCGCCTGCTCCCACCATCACAGGTCAAACGGTAGCCTGTATCAACACACCTGGTATCAGTTATAGTACCGAGGCGGGAATGTCGGCCTACACCTGGTCGGTATCGCCGGGAGGGATCATCACCTCCGGGGCCGGAACCCCTGCCATCACAGTTACATGGAACAGTCTTGGTTCTCAGACGGTCAGTGTGAGTTACCTCCATTCAAATGGCTGTGGAATCGTAAGTGCCACAAAATCTGTTACCATACAACCACTCCCTACGGTTAATCCGATTGCCAATCAGAACTATTGCAATGGTGAATCAGCCCCATCCATCTCAGTGATGGGTCCCATCTCTGGTACTACCTTTACCTGGACAAACAGCAATCCATCCATTGGCTTGTCTCCGTCGGGATCGGGTAATATTTCCTCTTTCACGGCTATCAACACAGGAATAACACCGTCTGTTGCATTGATTACAATCACTCCGGCAGCCAATGGCTGTACCGGACCTGACTTGACCTTTACCATTGTGGTCAATCCGACACCCATAGTAACTACAGTGGCCAACCAGAATTATTATAATGGAGATGTCGCACCGGTTACCTGTCTTTCCGGTCCTGTGTCCGGAACCGGTTTTTCCTGGGTTAATAGCAATGTTTCAGTTGGATTGCCGGCAGGCGGTTCAGGAAACGTGCCTGGATTTATCGCCACCAATGCCGGCGCGGCGGCGGTATCCGCGACGGTGACCATCACACCAATCGCCAGTGGATGTACTGGACCGAATTCATCCTACATGATCACAGTGTATCCTACTCAGGTAATTTGTACACTATCTGTCACACCTGCCAGTCAGGTTGTTCCTGCCTCTCCTGAAGGCTCGATAAGCTATACCGTAGCTTCTAATTGTAACTGGACAGCTTCGAGTAATCAGCCCTGGTGCACAGTGACGCCAACCGGAACCGGAAATGGCGCGATAGTGGCCACTTACACGGTCAACACGCTGCAAATGGCACGAACGGCCACTATAACCGTGACAGTTTCAGGAGCGGCCCCGGTACAGGTCGCGATAATCCAGAAAGCCACAGGACCCTGTGAACCTTCGTGGCAGCCCAAACCAAACCAGCAGTACTCCATGCATGTGATTGCAAATCTTTATATTTCAAGCGTTTTATCCTTAGATCCCGATGATGCAGTGGGCGCTTTTGTCGGCGAAGAATGCAGGGGTATAGCCCATCCGGTTCCATCGATGAACGGTCTCGTTTTTTTGACTGTTACCTCCAATATCCAGTCGGGAGAGATCGTCACTTTTAAAGCCTGGAAATCGACCTCCTGCGAGGAATGTCCGATTGCAGAGACCGTCACCTTCATCGATCCCTCTGAAATTGGCACTTTAACCGATCCGTTCGAATTACATTGCGGATCGATCGAATTGTGCATCGATTTCGGAGCTGGTTACACCTGGTTCTCTGTTAACGTCAATCCGGGTTCCATGGCTCTGAATCCACTGTTTTCAGGATTGAATGTCTGTGAGAACGACCGGATCATCGGACAACAAGCCTTTGCGGTCTATTATTCGGGTCACTGGGTGGGGAGTCTCAAAACGATCAACCCCGCTGCTATGTACAAGCTGAAATTATGTACACAGCAGAAGTGGTGTGTTATCGGACAACCTGTACCCGTGTTACCCATTACCATCGGAAGCGGATATCCCTGGATTGGCTATCTGCCCCAGGTTGATCTCCCAATCAATACTGCTTTAGGAGGCATTATACCGGCGCCGGCAATGAACGACCGGATGGAAGCGCAGACAACTTTTTCTGTGTATACCGGCAGTCAATGGGTAGGGAGTCTGACAACTGTAAAAAAAGGTAAAGGGTATATCATATCCCTGGCTAATCCGTCGGTATTGAATTATCCCACTTATTTTGATCAGTTGGCGCCGAAACCGCCAAATGAGAATAATACAAGATTTACGCTGTCACCAACGGGCGACTATCCTGGTTTAAACCCGAAGTATACCATGCAAATCATTGCAGCAATTGTGTTACCGGACAATATCCGGTCGACCGATTCCGGTGATATCGTTTATGTCTATTGCGGAAATGAATGCAGGGGGATGGCATCACCCATTCCGGGACTTAACGGTCAGATATTTTTAAGTGTAGGGTCTGACCTTGATACCGGTGAAAAACTGACATTCAGGATCTACCTGTCGAAAAAAAAGACGTTGTATGAAGTAAATAAAAAGCTGGAATTTTCGTCAATGATCGAAACCGGGTACATGGACGATCCATATGAACTTAATATTGCCGGAGCCAATATCATTCCCATAATTCAGCTTGACAGCAATGGACTTCAGATTGGCGAAATATATCCCAATCCCTCGGATGATTTGTCATCTCTTGATTTCACGATTGTAATGCCATGTAATATTTACGCTGTTATTTATAACCACATCGGCGTAAATATGGGTATCGTCCTGAATGACGCGATGAAGCCTGGAGAATACACCCTGAAAATTGATACAAAAGACCTCATCCCTGGTATGTACACGCTCAGGATCACTTACACTGATGACAGAGTGCAAAGATATTTTGTAAAGAAAATGGTAGTCAGGTGATTTCACCCGACGGTGTAATCAAATTATTTTTCACATTAGCTTTCGCCGGGGATCTATTTGTCGAAACTCTCAACCAAAAAGGGGTTTGGATTGAAAAATTGGTAAACATAAACGAAGTTAACAAGGGATTTCCTGATGAACCCCGACGAAATTCTGGAGAATCCAGATGTGAATAAGTAAAGAGATTCAATATTAGCATATTATTAACATATGTCGTTAATTAATTACCTTCAATTTTTAACCCCGAAACTTGAATAACAAATAGTTCATTTTGTAAAATGAGGATATCATGAATCGGTATCGGCTATCAGGAGCAGGTATCAAACCACTCATCTCACAGATCCCCGCTAATACCGATGACAACCTGCCCGATAATGCGCCGATATGGACTTCAGATGGCATTAAATAATTCATGATCCATTTTAATGATGCCGCTGGCAATCATTCCATTTTTTTACATTGAGGTTATTTCCGCTGTACTTTATTCTCTAACTTTACACCTTATAAATGAAAGAAACCCAATTCCTCTTATATTTCAACGCTACATGCAATGCCTCCAGGCGATTATTTTATCGAACACCTGCCGCTGATTCGGAAAATTATTCATCATTTTCTGATCAAAACAGGCGATTATCCGGTTGATCAAATGGATGAGCTTATTCAAAGGGTTCACGAACTTTTATTGCTTAGAGAACAAAATATTCTGGGATTATTTAAAGGAAAAGCAAAGTTTTCGACATATCTTACTGTCGTGGTGTTAAACCTTTGCCGTGAAATCAGAAACTCCGAATATCGGCACCGGTCTCGTTTTATCCCATTTTCAAATATCCTGGGTTTCAGTAAAAATCCAAAATGTTTGGATAAGTTCACAGGATCTGAGATTTCTTCTTCCCGGAAATTACTGATCGGTGAAGCAGTTGACCGTCTTAACACCATTCTTCAGACATATTACACTGAACGACCAAAGATTGAATTTTGTTTAAAAGCGATTTACCATATGCCACTTTCAATCGATGATTTGAAACAATATAGCCTAAATGCTCATCAAATCATGGAGATAAGCCAAGCTATTAACGCTCTCAATGACTTTGATAACTGTAAAACAAAAACTATTGTTTTTAAATTCTTAACTTCAGTTTTTGGAATTATTGAACTAAAAAACAATAGTTGTGATGCCATTCGCAAATGGACTGATGATCGAACAGATGAACTGATCAGTCTGCTGAACGGAGATCCCCAGGAATATTCATTCAACCGGGAAACTTTTCAATATCTTTTTGATTATTATTGCAGAAACGGATTCTGCATTGTCCAAAATCAGCATAATATTCAATCTAATGTTTTAAGACAATAAAAAATGGAGCATAAATCGGATTGGTTGACACAGGACGGCCATCTGAATGATGAGGCATGTGCACTTTGGGTGGATGCATTGAACGAAAGAAATGTAGTAACTCTTCCTGATGAGGTTTTACAACATGCTAAAACCTGTATTGAATGCAAGAAAAAAATACTGAATGTAAAGACAATACTGGCTTATACAATAGACCCACAGCTCAATGAACAGAAAAATCTTAAAGCTCGATTTCAGCGCACCTTTTCGCGCAAACAATATATGCTGGCGGCTGTGATTCTGTTTTTTTTAACGATAGGATCATCGTTACTTTACTTTTACATCCGACAACCAGAAAACGCTGACAGCTTATTTGCTGAGAATTTTATTCCGTATCCCGACATTATAACAAATAAAGGCATCTCTGCCTTTTCGTTCAGAGATTCGTTATTAGCTGAGGGTTTAAACGCCTATGCACTGGAAAATTATAGCATGGCTATCAAGAATTTTGATCCCCTATACAGTGTTGAACCTGATAATGATACACTGGGCTTTTATCTTGCCAATGCAATACTTGCATCGGGCAAAAACATTGAGGTAGCAATTCCCATTCTGAGGAAAATTTGCGTTGGAAAGAGTTTGCTTTCCGAGCCGGCCAAATGGTATCTTGCTCTTTCACTCATTAAAATAAATGATTATAAGAGTGCAGGTTATACTCTACAGCAAATTATTCTTGAGTCGGGAAGTTACAAGCAAAATGCAGAACAAGTAATTAAGAAAATTAATTAATGGGAAGTTGAAGAAAATCCTTTCTGCAATTATTTTAGGCTTTTTAATAATCCTGCCTCAAAAAAATAGCTTACGTGGGGAACCTTGGGATTATGAGAATATTCCAGGATTAAATTCAGATATTATAGCAAAAATCAGGATCGCTGACCTGATGTTTGCAGAACTGAAATTTGAACCTTCTTTGCATATCTACCAATCCATTATAACTAACTATCCGCTCCGGGATTCGCTCTATTTTCGATTCATTAATAACCTGGCTGAATGCCATTACTGGCAGCATGATGGATTCAACGCGGAAAACATTATCAGGGAAAATCTTCAACCGGCCATAGAACAATTAGGACCCTTTCATCCGCAGGTAGGGAACTTGTATTTGAATCTTGGGATAGTCAATTTTATTTCGAATACTCCTGCCATGACGGAAGAATACTTCCAGAAAGCATTACAGGTTTCTATATTGAATTTCGGGTTATTTCATCCCAACACCGCAAATGTTTACGAATGGCTTGGCGCCTACCATGAGAGTTTTAATGATAAAATCCCGTGTTATTATTATTTAAACCAGGCCCGATCGATTCGTCGTAAAATACAGGGAGCTGACAATTTAGAGATGGGAAATGTTTTCAGGTATTTGGCGCTTTTTCATAAACGTTACGCGAGGCACGATTCAGCCATGTTTTTTCTCCGGAAAGCACTGTCTGTGTTCGACCGGAAGTATGGGAAAAATAATTTTCAATCGGTGAAGTGTTTAAACAACATGTGCAAAATAACTGAAGAAGCAGGAAAATACCAGGAAGCGCTGGTTCTGTATAATGAAGCGATGAACCGGATCGTTAAAGCAGAGGGAGAAATAAAAATGGCAACGGTTATGACCTGGTTTAACCTTTCTGATTTTTATGCTAAACAAGGTGATTATATTAACGCCCTAAAAACAATTCAAAAAACATATCCTTCATTTTTTCCTGGCTATGAAGAATCCGATTATTTCAAAAACCCCTTGAATATTGGTGATGCCAGGAATAATTACTTAAAACTGGTTTCTACAGTTAAATCAGAGTATTTAAAAAAAGAATATGAAAAAGATCCGGTTCACCGTCAGGCTTTCCTTCGCGTCGCCTTACAGTGTGATAGTCTGGTTGCGGCCTATCTTTTTCTGCAAAAAATCAGGATGGTGAATCTTGAGAACTTACTTGCTTTCGAGCAGACTTGTTCAAATCAATATTATTACTATGCAAAAAGTGCACTGGAAATGTATTCCATTGAACCAATGAAGAAGTATATTTCTGCTGCCCTCAGCTATTTTGAAAGATACCGGGATATGCAATTTAACCAAAGGATGAGGAGGCAGGAAACCCTCATGACTGATTTTAAAGACCAGTCGTTCCATAAAGAAAGTTCTAAATTAAGAAATGAGATTAATGAGCTAAACAGTAAATTAATTCAGATTGATGTTCCCGACTTGCAAAATACAATAAGCAGTCAGATCATTGATAAAAAGATCGCTCTTGACCAATTATATTATAAAAGTTTTCTTAAAAAAACGATAGAAAATGAGGGATTGATAAAAGATATCTTTATCGATGTTCAGGATATACAGAATAAACTTCCAAAAAATGGAGCAGTTTATTACTTCTCAGAGTTTTATCCTGATTACATCTTCATTCCTGCTGAGTTTGCCACATTGGTTATTACCAAAGATAAAGTAAACTGGAAATTTCTGAAAGGGGAGGAACTCTATTCCAATATTACAGCTTTCACGGAATTATTGAAGTCACCCCACACTTCAGTAAGATCAATTGATTCGATTGGATTTCTTGTTTATGGCCAATTGTTTGAACCATTCGCCAAATCAGTTCTGAACAAATCCGAGTGGATTATTGTTCCCTCCCCCGATACGTGGCTGTTACCTTTCGAAGCTATCTGTATCACTGAAAATAATGAAGAAAGAACTTTAAACAGGTATTTGCTTTCCAAATATGTAATTCATAAAGAGTATTCCCTGCTTTCCTGGTTATCTGATAAAAAACAGAATTTAAGTGGCGATATCAGATTACTTGCCGTTGCTCCAAAATTCAATAAAAATCTGAAGAACAAACTTTCCCTGGCGACCCGGCGTGATACAGCATTGATTGATTTGCCAGGTGCCCGGAAGGAATGCGAAAAAATAAGCACCATGTTTTCATCCACCCTTATCGAGGGATACGATGCTACTAAAACCAGGTTTATTTCGCTCGCTCCGGATTATGATATTATACATATTTCCACTCACGGTATCCCATCTGAAGGAGATCGGCAACAGATGACCCTTGCATTCAATAACACATCTGACAGCTCATATACCGAAGGAAATATGAATCTTTATGAAATATTGAATCTCAGGTTGAAAACTCAGCTTGTTTCTTTAAGCGCTTGTAAATCCGCTGTCGGAATCAAAAATAAGAGTGTCGGCAATCTGAATCTTGCTTGGGCTTTTCAAAATGCCGGAGCACGATCGGTCATTGTCAGTAACTGGGATGCAAATGATTTTACATCGAGTATCATCATGCCCCGGTTTTATTATTATCTCTCCAGGGGTGACCCTAAACCTCAAGCTTTACGAAAAGCGAAAATCGATTTTCTGAAACGATCTGATAAGATACTCCAACATCCTTATTACTGGGCTGGTTTTGATTTTATAGGCGATGGTTCGCCGGTGGTTACACAAAGTAAATCAGCATCTCTTCTGTATTTCTACCTGTTGTTCTTATTCGTTGGAATTTTTTGGGGTATTGCATTTCTCTTGCGCGAACGGCAACAAAAAAAAAGTAATTCATTTATGTTCTTGGATTGGTTCCTTTAATCCTGAATAGTTCAACATCCAACTGATCAAGTGTTCGGTTACCTGTAAAAATTCATCTCCTTAACATAGTTCCACACGCTTTCGGGAAGGTAATAGCGCATATCCTTTCCCTCTTTAATACCTTGCCGGATAAAAGAGGATGACAGAGTAATCAACGGTGCGTCAATGAATTTAAAGGAGGGGTGGGCATCGAACTGACTCTTCCCGGATCCGGGCCTGGGATAAACATAGAATTGATAAAGGTCGGTTAGCACTTCCTGATTTTTCCATTTATGAAAAGATGAAAGATTATCCGACCCGATAATGGGGACCAGCTCCCGGTCAGGATGCTTTTCCTGAAGGTAGGTGAGGGTGTCGATGGTATAGGAGGGCCGTGGGAGTTTGAACTCGATGTTCGATGCCTTGAACCGCCGGTCGTCCTCAATGGCCAGGTTGACGAGCGCCATCCGGTGGTGGTCGGCAAGAAGGGTCGACCGTTCCTTAAGCGGATTCTGGGGCGAAACCACGAACCATACCTCCCTGAGATCGGTGTAATCGGCCATGTATGCCGCGATCATCAGATGTCCGATGTGGATCGGGTTAAAGGAACCGAAAAAAAGTCCGGTTTTGATCTGTCTGGTTACTTCTTCCATGTTATCACAATGAGATTCGGATCATGACTATTCAGGTTCCTGCCGGGCCCCCGGCCAGGAAACCCGTTACAGCCTCCAACGTCTGGTCAAACGCCAGCTCCAGATCATCATTCACGATGATGCGATCGAACTTATCACGGAAGGTCATCTCAAATGCAGCCTTCCCGGTCCTTTTTCTCAGACTTTCCTCTGTTTCAGTTCCCCGGTTCTGCAATCGTTTAAACATAGCTTCAAGGCTGGGTGGCTGAATAAAAATCGAAAGCGCCCGGTCGCCGAAATATTTTTTCAGGTTCAGGCCTCCCTGCACGTCAACATCGAAAACCGGAATCTTCCCGCACGACCAGCTCCGATCCAGCTCCGATTTGAGGGTTCCATAGAAATTGCCCTGATAGACCTCCTGCCACTCAACAAATTCGTCACGCGCAATCCGCTGCCTGAAATCTTCGATATCAAGGAAATAATAATCCTTTCCATGAAGCTCTGTGTCGCGCTTCGGACGACTGCATGCCGAAATCGAAAAATCAAGATATGGCAATGCATTCAGAAGGCGTTGAACAATGGTTGTCTTGCCTGCGCCCGACGGGGCTGAAACAATGATGGCTTTTCTGTTAATGGGATCCATACCCGGTGATGATGGAGAGGAGATTTAAATTGACTGATTGAGTGAATGAGTGAATGATTGATTGAGTGAGTGATTGACAATAGAGAATGGAAAATGTGCTAATGTGCTGATGTGCAAATTTGAGTATTTTAAACTTTGAGCTTTGAACCTTGAGCTTTGAGCTTTGAGCTTTGAACCTTGAGCTTTGAGCTTTGAACCTTGAGCTTTGAGCTTTTTTCCCTAATGCCTAATGGCCAATTCCAAATGCCTGATTTATAAAATGTTTCCCAGCTGTTCCTTGATCTTCTCCAGCTCATCCTTCATTTGCACCACGATCTTCTGGATCCCGGCATGATTGGCTTTTGAACCGATTGTATTGATCTCGCGCCCCATCTCCTGGGTGATGAAGCCCAGTTTTTTTCCCTGCGACTGATCTTCACTAAGGCACTCCAAAAAAAACTGGCAATGCTTCAGGAGTCGCACTTTTTCTTCTGTGATATCAAGTTTTTCAAGATAATATATTAACTCCTGCTCAAACCGGTTCTGATCGGGCGCCGGTGAATTAAGATCCCTGGAAAGGTTCCGGAAATCAACCATCAGTTTATTCCGCATTTCTTCCATCCGGCCTTTTTCAAAGGGTTCAATCCGGTCGAGAAACTGCAGGATGGTATGGACCCGCTTGAGCATATCATCCTCCAGAATCCGGCCTTCTGCAATCCGGAACTGGTCGGTGATCTCAAGGGCCTCCGACACTGCCTGAAGAAACGATTCAATTTGCTCCGGGGTTATTTCATCGCGATGGGTTTGCAAAATATCGGGCATCTTCATCACAAGGGATAAAATATCGGGAGGCCGGTCGATCCTGAGCTCCGCTGAAAGCGATGATAACTCCGCATAATATTTTTTTGCGAGCGGCTGGTCGATCCCGACCGAATTCAAATCACTGCCGGCATCGGCGGTGATCAACAGGTCGACCTTGCCGCGTTCAAGCTTCCGGCTGATCATGTTTCTGAGTTCCGGCTCTTGATCACGAAGGCATCCGGGAAGCTTTAATCCGGTGTCGAGCTGCTTGCTGTTCAGGGTTTTTATCTCCACAGTCAGCTTTTTTCCGGCGATCTCCACGACAGCCTTCCCATATCCGGTCATCGATTTAATCATACTTTTTTTAACAAACTTACACAAAAATACACGATGCCGTCGTTTTATACCGAATCTTAATAAAGATTTAAAACAACTTCCTTTAAGATGGAGTTATGCCCCGTGGAACAGAACTTACTTATTTGCAAATTGTTACGATTAGGCGTCCTTAAGATATAAACAGTACGGAATGATTTTTCGACAGGTCGACGGGGAATCTTGTTTTTTATTAAGTTTGGATGTAAATTTAAGCAATGGAATACCGGGTCATTGACGATACATTGCAATACTACAACCTGATGCTTAACGATATAGCATCTGCGACTCAGTATGTTTACATCGAGACCTATAAGTTTGCAAACGACCATCTGGGAGTGCGGTTCCGCGATGCCCTTACCCGCAAAGCCCGGGAAGGTGTCAAAATCAAACTATTGATCGACTCTTGGGGACGGGGACCGGTTTCAGAGACTTTTTTTTCAGAACTGATTCAGTTGGGCGGAGAGGTTAAGTTTTTCGAAAAAATCAAGCTAAACAGCGATATTTTCACCCGGGGGCACCGCCGCGATCACCGGAAAATCGTGGTGATCGACAATTCCGTCAGCTACCTGGGATCGGCCAACATTACCGGCTATAACCTGAACTGGCGCGAACTGTGCCTGCGTATCGAAGTTACCGAGCTCACGCTGTTGCTGAAAAAAGTGTTCCTCGAGAATTTCAATGCATTCAATCCTTACATCATCACCAATAAAGTTACTTACACCCGTCGCATTCGCTACGACGATTTCGAGATCATCCGCGATGTTCCCTCCATTCAGTTTCAGCGGCTGCGTAAGCGATATACGCAACTGATCCGCCAGGCCACCCGTTCGGTTGTCATCGAAACCCCTTATTTCCTGCCGGGGTACGTGCTTCGGAAAGTGATGATGGATGCAAGCCGGAGGGGAGTTGATGTGACGGTTATCATGCCTAAACATTCGGATGTCCGCATGGTCGACATCCTCAGGAATAAATACCTCGGGTTGCTGTATAATGCCGGGATTAAACTGCTTTTCTACCTGCCCTATAACCTTCATGCCAAACTCCTGATGATCGATGAGAAGGTCTTTTCTATCTCGAGCGCCAACTTCGATTTCCGAAGCTTCCGCCATCAGTACGAAATATCTCTTATCGGCTCCAATCCCGATATTGCCGTGCAATTGCGTGAACATGTGGCCGAAACCATTCGAAACTCTGAACCTTTTGATTACCTCGGGTGGATAAGGCGTCCGTTGATCGAAAAGATCTTTGAATGGATCCTCCTGCCCTTCCGGCACTTTTTTTAGATTGTTCGGGTATGCCCGACCGGAAAAGGTTTGCAAACAACGAAATGCCTGGTTTTTCGGGAAGGGCTCAGGTTTTTAATGTCATCGGGTTAAATTCCCCGCCTCTCCGGGGCAGAACCCGGGTCAGGGCTTGCCCCGGGGTTAATATCAATTTATTTTCTTTCTGCTGTTTTAATTCCACGTCGGTTTACCAGGAATACACCTGCGAAGATGAGTACGGCGGCTAAGATCTTTACGGGCGTCACGGCGCTTTGACCGATACTGACCGACATTACCGAGGCGATGAATGGCTGCAGGTAATTGTAATAACTGACGGTTCCGGGCGTCAGGTGTTTGAGAGAGAAGTTGATCAGCAGGTACGCCACAAACGTGTTGATGATGATCACGTATGCCAAACCGAGGTATTCGGTCAACGTTACCCTGTCAAACGCCGTCTCCAGGGCTGGTCTGACCGTGACCGGCAAAATGAATATGAATCCGAAAAAGGAGACCCATTTCAGGATCGTGGTTGTGTGATATTTTCCCACAAGGGGTTTTATGAGTACCAGGTAAAGTGCGTAAAAAACCATGTTCAACAGTACCAGGATGTTCCCGGTAGCCTGCAGACTGCTGAAATCGGTATGGCGTCCCGATAAAACCAAAACCAATGCGCCGGAGGCTCCCAGAACGATGCCCGAAATTTTAAGGATGGTGATGCGCTCCCCGATGAGCAAATGGGCAAATATCAGCACCAGGACCGGATTCAGTAAATGGATCAGCGATGCATCGACCGGACTGGTCAGGTTCAATCCCTCGTAAAACAACATCTGGTTCAGGGCAAAACCAAAAAGTCCGCACAGTGCGAATTTGAAGAGATCTTTCCGTTCGACCTTCTCGGGAACAAAAAGTTTCTGAAAGATCCAGAACAGCAAAACACCGCCCGACATCCTTAAAAAAAGGAGTTGCTTCGGCGAAAAAGCATCGGGCATCAAACCTTTGGCAATCGTGTAATGGATCCCGAAGATCAGCGTGGTCGCCAACATCGAAATATGGGCCTTCAGGGTCTGGTTCATGCTGCAAAGATACCCGGCTTTTTATCGAATTGCCAGAGAATTTATACAGACGCTCCATTGCGCGCCGGGTAAGCCTTTCAAGCCATTACGATGCACAATCGGATGGGTGACCGGATTTCCGGACAGCGGGGAAGGGGGCCTTTCTTTGCTACGCTCTTTGTGTGGCACCCCGGGAAAAGAAAGTCGATGCAGGTTGAAAAAAAAGAGGCTGACGCATCCTGTGCGACAGCCTCCGGGCCTTCCCCTGCCTGAGCATTACACAATCCTGATTTCTTTCTTCATCTCCATCTTTGCTTCTTCCTTTTTTGGCAGTGTGATGGAAAGGATCCCACTTTCATATTCCGCTTTGATCTTATCCAGATCGATGGTCTTGGGTAAGGTGAAAGCACGGCTGAATGAACCGTAGTAAAACTCCTTACGGGAGTAATTCTTTCCTTCTTCCCGTTTTTCGTCTTCAAACTCAGCGGAAATGGTCAGGATATTATTCTCCAGGTTGATCCTGAAATCATCCTTTTTCATACCGGGGGCAGCAAGATCAAGCTGGAATGTATCCGCTTTCTCGATGATGTTCGCAGCCGGGTCACTGAACCTTTTGCCGAAGAAATCTCCCAGGTCGTTGTCAAATATATTGCTGACCATGTCGGAGAGGGGATTGCGGTGTTGCCATTTTATAAGTGTCATGTCGTTACTCCTTTCTTATTGATTAATTGTTCGTTTGATGACCCTGAAAAGTCAAGTTCCGTACCATCAGCAAGAAGAATAGTAAAATGCGCCAAAATGACGTAAAAATGAAAAAAACAGGCGACGAAGTGTCAGTTTTCAGTGATTTACCGGAACCTGGAAACAGAACCGGTAAACGTGTAAGCATTTAATTCCCAATCACTAATCGGGTTTCGTGTTTTGCTTATCCGCAATGCAGGTAAGTATTGACCAGCTTCATGATTTCCTTTTCATTGTCTTTGATCGATTCCCGGAGGTTTTCATCCCGGAACCCTTTCAGGTAGCGGATGAGGCCGTCGATGATGCGCGTGGGGAAGATGTTGTGTTCTTCGTAAATATGGCGTTGTTTCTCTAGGCAGGTGGCCGATTGGACGCATGAAACGGGGAGTTGCTGAAGCTGGTTGACCCGTGATTTGTATTGTTCCTCGAAAATATTGACATCCACATAGGTCTTCTCGGCGAATTCGAGGGCGTTTGGCATCTCGAGGCCATGGCGTGCAGCCACGGTCAATCCGGCACAAAGAAGATAAACATCGGCGGATCCATCGGGGCACCGGAATTCAACGGTCTGGCGGCTTCCGAATCCACTCTGGGTGTCGGGTTCGCAGGGGTTGGCGTCGGTGATCATGTCGTGTTTACTGCCCCAGCCCAACGGAACCCTGACCAGTACCGACCGGTTCCGGTCGCCCCAGCAGATATTGGTAGGCGCTTCCTGGTGCGGTACCAGCCTGAAGTAACTGGTAGGTATCATGTTGCCGAATGCCGTGAGCGATTGCGACAGGTCGAGATAACCGGCAATAGCCTTGCGGGCTGTCTCTGAAAGTACTCCCTGGTCGATCATTACACTTTGCCCGTTCTTCATCAAACGGGTGTGGATGTGCATGCCGCTTCCTGCTTTTCCTGAAGTGATCTTGGGAGCAAAGGTCACGGTGACCCCGTATTTGTAAGCCAACGACCGTAAAATCCACTTCGCTACCATGAGTTGATCTGCCGCATCCTCCAACTTAACCGGTGTGAATTCAATTTCATTCTGTTCGTACGAAAGTCCTGATTCCGTGAAATTACCCACTTCCGAATGGCCGTATTTGATGTAGCCGCCACACTGGGCAATGGCATTCATGGCCTCAATCCTCAGTTTTTCCCATTTGCAGAACGGCGACGATTCGTGATAACCACGCTGGTCGACAGCTTCATACAACCGGTCCTGGCCGCTGATCACATAGTACTCCAACTCACCCATAACTTCAAACGACAAGCCGGTACGCTCCCTCAGAACCTCATGGGCCCTGCGCATAATATATTCGGGTGAGTTGGCAAATGGTTTCCCGTCTTTGTCATAAAAAGAACACAGAATATCGATAGCCGGAATTTCGGAAAAGGGATTGACAAATGCAGTCCGGTACCGCGGAATTACGTAAAGATCGGATGATCCGGCCTCAACATAGTTCGGAAAGAGACTCGACCCGTCAACCCGCTCGCCGGCAGAGAGGATACCCTCGAGATGGCTCCGGTCTTTGATGATAAAATTGAGGGTCTTGAGTCTGCTGTCGGCTGCGGAATAGCGAAAATTGAGCATCTTGATCCCATTCGCTTCGATAAAACGGACCAGATCAGCACGGGTGAAATCATTGGCAGGCTTGTCGAGATAGTGAACAAGTGCGTTCGGATTCAGGGAGGTAGTAACATTCATAAGGTTAAGGATTCGTTATTATATCATCTTACAAAAGTAAATATTTTTTTAATTTTGAAGCCTGAACCGTCCCGAACCTATGTCGAACCTGAATGAGATTATTTTCTTTGCAGCCTTTATCCTGTTTATTCTGATGATGCTGGGGATCGACCTGGGCCTTTTCCAGAAAAAGCACCATGCCCTTTCTTTCAAAGAGGCATTGGGCTGGACCGTGGTTTGGGTAGGCATTTCCATCGGTTTTTATTTTCTGATCCTGTTCCATGGCAACTGGATTCATGGCACCGACACGCTCGAAGAGCTCACCAACCGGATCACCCTCTACCGGCATCCCATCGATATCACCGGATTAAGCCTCGATGAAGCGATCAAACTCTACAACAAAAACCTGTCGCTCGAATACATCACGGGTTACCTGATAGAGTATTCGTTATCGGTCGACAACATCTTCGTGATCATCATGATCTTCATGTCGTTCAACATTTCGCCCAAATTATACAAGGAGATTCTTTTTTGGGGCATCATCGGAGCGATCGTGATGCGTTTCATTTTCATCTTTGCCGCCAGCGCCCTGATCCAACGGTTTGCCTGGTTCCTTCTTATTTTTGGCGGAATGCTGGTGATCATCGGTTTGAAAATGGCCTGGGAATTTCTTTTTTCCAAAGCAAAAGACCAGATCGACACCGAAAATCATCCCATAGTCCGGCTTGTTTCACGTTTCTTCAGGGTTCATCACGATGAACATGCCGAAACCTTTTTTATCCGTAAAGACCGGAAGCTTTATGTCACCCCGCTTTTCATCGTCCTGATGATCATTGAATTCACCGATGTGCTCTTTGCCGTCGATTCCGTGCCGGCGGTCTTTTCGGTGACCCAGGATCCCTATATCGTCTTTTTCTCCAACATTTTTGCAATCCTGGGGCTGCGATCTCTTTTCTTTCTCGTGATGGACGTCATGAACCGTTTCCACTACCTGAAAATGGGATTGGCAGTACTCCTGACTTTTGTCGGGGTTAAAATGCTGTTACACAGTGTTGTTAAAATTTCAACCAGTACTTCACTGCTGGTGATTGCATCCATTCTGGTCATCAGCATGGTTGCATCAAACATCCGGACCTGGCTCAGGAAGGAATCCAGGTAACCGGTCATCAGACCCTCGCAGGCTTTGGCCATCATCGACCCTAAATGAAGAACAACCAGGAAGATCAGCTCGAAACCCAGGACATCGAAATCGCCCTGCTTATGGAGGCTTTATATCAAAAGTATGGTTACGATTTCCGTAATTATTCAAAAGCGCATATCAAGCGGAGGATACTGAACCGGTTTAACCTGTCGGGGATGCAACATGTTTCGGAGATGATTCACGAATCACTGGTCAACCATAAATTTGTCGACCAAATCCTGATGGATCTTTCCATCACCGTGACCGAAATGTACCGCGACCCCCTGTTTTACCGGACTCTTCGCGAACAAATCCTGCCCACGTTCCACTCCCTGCCATACATCAAAATCTGGCATGCCGGATGTGCCAGCGGCGAGGAGGTTTATTCCATGGCGATCATGCTGCGGGAAGAGGGACTTTTCCAGAAGACCCAGATTTATGCCACCGACTTTAACCCGGTGATCATCAGGCAGGCCAAGGAGGGAATCTACTCCATAAACCGGATGAAAGAATTCACTGCAAATTATATCAAATCGGGTGGTAAGGCGGCTTTTTCCGACTACTACACCGCGCAGGGTGAAACCGTGAAGCTGCTCGATACCCTGAAAAAGAATATCGTTTTCGCCACCCATAACCTGGTGACCGACAGCGTTTTTGCAGAAGTAAATATGGTCGTCTGCCGGAATGTGCTGATCTATTTCGACCGGACCCTTCAGGATAAAGTGATCGGTCTATTCGTCGAAAGCCTGCCGGAAGGCGGGATCCTGTGTCTGGGTTCCAAAGAGAATCTGCAGTTCTCCATACACGCTCCTTTATTTAATCCATTGATTGTCAATGAAAAAATATATCAGAAAAAAATTCATTTTTAACATGATATCCCGTGATCGTTAAAAACAGATATGAAGCAGTGGTGATTGGTTCCTCGGCAGGTGGATTGAATGCCTTGAAGACCATCTTTAAAAGCCTTGACCGTTCATTCCGGATTCCCTTCATCATTGTACAGCATATCAGTCCCGACTCTGAAAATTACCTGATCCAGATCCTGAACGACCTGAACCGCCTCAATGTCAAGGAGGCCGATGAAAAAGAGGTGCCCCGGCGGGGAATGGCATACCTGGCTCCCCCCAACTACCACCTGTTGGTGGAACCCGACCGCAGTTTTACCCTGACTGTCGACGAAAGGGTCAATTATGCCCGCCCTTCCATCGATGTGTTGTTCGAGACTGCTGCCGAGGCTTACCGCGATGCCCTGATCGGCATCGTACTCACGGGTGCGAATAACGACGGGAGCAAGGGATTGAAAAAAATCAAGGAATTCGGCGGAGTGACCATCGTGCAGGACCCCGAAAACGCCGAAGTCGATTCCATGCCCAAGGCTGCCATCCGGACCGCCAAGGTCGATCACATCCTTACCCTCGAAGGAATTGCCGCATTTCTGAATGACTTGGAAAATCCGATGAATCAACCCTGATTACCTCGTGTCCCATGAAGGTTGTCACCAAAATATCGATCCTGCTCCTGATCTTCACAATCATATCATTCGTGTTGATCTGGCTGCAATACGACAGTCAGACAAAAATGATCGGCCAGTATTTCGATAATGCGAGGGACCAGAAAGAGCGGATGATCCATTCGCTCATCCGCGCACAGAGTGAATATTATAAAATCCTGACCCTTGATTACACTTTCGGGGACGATATGATCGATTTCGCAGCCAGCCCCGATCCGGCCTGGGCCGGCATCAACCTGCGCGTTATCATCGATCTGTACCACGCCAGTTCGGTCTGGATCTATAACAAAGAAGGCATTGCCGTTTACAGTACGACGTCGGAAGCAATCAACCGGATCACCCCCGATCGGATCCTTCCCGATGCGGTGCAATCGATCCTTGAACGGGAAAAATTCATCCGTTACTTTATGAAAACTTCGGCCGGACTTCTTGAGATCCACGGCGCAACCATTCACGGTACACAGGATAAAAACCGGCTTTCGTCGCCCAACGGGTTTGTGTTAATCGGCAAACTTTGGGACCGGAGCTACCTCAAAACGCTCGAAACCGGTACCGATTGTAACCTGTCGGTAAACTATCACAAGCCTTATGAGACCTCTTTCTCGAATACGCAGATCTTCATCATTCCGATTAAAAACCAATGGGAACGCAACCCGCTTGCCTTTCTGAAGGTCGCCATCGATTTTGGACCGCTTACCGTGATCCGCGACCGGTTTGACCGGCAGTTTTACCTTTATGGCGCAGTCATCCTTGTCTGGGTCCTGGTGCTCGGCTTTTTCCTGATCCGGTGGATCGTGGTCCCCCTCCGGAAGGTATCTCTTTTACTCGAATCACAAAACCTTTCCATCGGACAGGGATTTCGTCCAAGCCCCAACGAATTTCGGGAGGTCACCGCCATGATCAATGATTTCATCGAACAAAAGAATGCCCTTCAGTCCAGTGAAGAGAAGCTCAGAAAGATTACGGAAGCGGCGAATGCCGCGAAAAACAAGGCTGAACAATCCGACCGGCTTAAAGCTGCTTTCCTGGCCAACATGAGCCACGAGATCCGGACACCGATGAACTCCATCCTGGGATTCTCCGAACTGATCCGCAAAGAACAGATCAGCAAGGGTGAAATTGAGGAGTACGCCGACATTATCAGTTACAGCACCAAAAGATTGTTGCGGATGATCGACGACATTATCGAGATCTCCAAAATAGAGACCGGACAAGTGGATCTCAACGAGACCGCGTTCCGGACCGATGACCTGTTTCAGGAACTTTATGAGTATTACCGGAGGGAAATTGAATCTGCAGGGAAACAGGGTATTATGTTGCACCTTATGCTTCCTGATGAGGGAATGCAGGTACGAATTGTTACCGACCGCGCAAAAGTCAAACAGGTATTGGTGAATCTTCTTGACAATGCGCTGAAATTCACACAAAAAGGGACCATCACCTTTGGCTGTTCCCGCCCCCGCGACGGATTCTGCGAGTTTTTTGTCACCGATACCGGTATCGGGATTGCCGCGGCCGATCAGGATAAGATTTTCGAAACCTTCAGGCAGATTGATTACAGCAACGCGCGCCAATACAGCGGTACGGGCATGGGCCTCTCCATCTCCCGGTCGCTGGTTGAACTGATGGGTGGACGCATCTGGGTTGAATCTGTGCCGGGGAAAGGCTCCACCTTTCATTTTACCCTCCCGGTGACCCTCAAGGAGATGGATCTGCCGGTCAAAGAACAGCCACTGATCCGCAATGATTTCACCGGACTTACTGTTCTGGTTGTTGAGGACGAGATCATCAATGCGCGTCTGCTGGGGATGATCCTTCAAAAGGCCAACGTGAACGTACTATATGCCCGCAACGGGATGACCGCACTCGAGATGCTCGAACAACATCCGGAGACCGGGCTGGTACTCATGGATATCCAGATGCCGGGAATGGATGGTTTTGAATGTACGCGCCATATCCGCCGGCGCTGGCCGGGAATCCCGGTTGTGGCCCAATCAGCTTCAGCCTACCAGGAAGAATCAAAGATCTGCCTGGAATCGGGTTGTGTCGACCACCTCACCAAACCCATCGACGCTTCGGTTCTTTACCGGGTTATTCACCGCTATTGGAAAAGAAATCAATCACAGAATTCGTGATTCCCGGAAACCGGATCATAATGCACGATTCCTTACTCTTTCCGGAAGTACTGCTCCAGCATTTCCTGTGCAGCCGAGTAGGGATTCAATAAACCGTTCCGGATCTCCTGGTCGATCCGGTGAAGCTTCGCGGAAATATCCTTCCGGGAAAAGAAATGCTGGTGCAGCCCCGCCTCAATGGCCTCCAACATGATCTGCTTGTTTTGCTCCATCCTCCGGCGGTGAAAAAAACCATTTTCCGTGGTGATAGCATAAAAATTCCTGATGATCTCCCAGACATGGTCGATCCCGAACAGCGATTGGGCAGAGCAGATGTCGACCACCGGTTGCCATCCGCTTGAAGCCGGCGGGAAGAGGTGGAGTGCGTTGGCATACTCCACGCGGGCCGCCTTTGCCTTGTTCAGGTTATCGCCGTCGGCTTTGTTGATGAGGATCACGTCGGCCATCTCGATGATGCCACGCTTGATTCCCTGCAACTCATCGCCCGCGCCGGCCAACATGAGCAACAGGAAAAAATCGACCATCGAATGCACCGTGGTCTCCGATTGACCAACCCCCACGGTCTCCACGAAGATGATGTCGAATCCTGCCGCTTCGCACAAAATGATCGTTTCGCGGGTTTTTCGCGCCACGCCACCCAGCGAGCCGGCTGAGGGGGAGGGACGGATAAAGGCATTTGGTTCAGCAGAAAGCGCCTCCATCCGGGTTTTATCGCCAAGGATGCTACCTTTCGAACGCGTACTGCTCGGATCGATGGCAAGAACCGCAAGCTTATGTCCCTGACGCGTCAGGTAGGTGCCGAGCGCCTCGATGAAGGTACTCTTCCCCACACCGGGCACCCCGGTGATGCCGATACGGATACTTGACGGGGCGGAATAAATTGATTGATTGACCGATTTACTGATTGATTGATTGAATTCTGACTTTTGTTTTTTTTTCAAACAACCATCGATGATTTGCCGGGCTATCTCTTGATCTTTCGGAAGCGAACTCTCGATGAGGGTGATGGCCTTGCTCAACAGGGTTCGATTTCCCCCGACGATACCCTCCAGATACTCCTCTGCCGTGAGGGTACAGGCTCTTTTCGACCGCAGCCGCTTAACCAGTTCGGTATTGATCTGGGCGGGTTGTTCAACACCCTCCATCACATTCAGCGCCGATTTGATCTTGTGCTCCATTTACTCGCAGTACCTTGAAAATCGAATTCAAAAGTAAGGCAAAAAACAGATATGCAGGATGATTCGGATTAGTTCCGGTAATTTTTATTAATTTTGAGGCACTTGTACGACTCTATTACTCGAATAACTAACCTTGCTGCCCTATGAAACTGATCGGAATGAAATTCCGGAAAGCAGTTGCTGCTTCCATTCCCCTGCCCGTATTCCTTATTCTTGTGATCCTTTTTATTATCGTGTATTTCTGGAAAATGCACCCCGCTACTCAGGTCGGGCAAACGGATCCTGCCAAAACCGGCGATGTCGTAGTGAATCGCCCCGGGATCCGGATGATCCGCAGTCACGACTTTGAAATGGTCAGCCCCGTGCTCTTTGCCGAAGCTCCGGATGAATCGCCCGAATTCAAACAGTTGAAATGTCAGTTGAGCCTGATCACCAGTGAAAAGAAAAAGAATGGCGGACTGAATACAGCCGATATTTATATCCGGCGGCTGAACACCGGGAAATGGATGAAGATGGGGGAGGGCCGGGAGTATCCTGCGGGCAGCCTGATGAAGGTTCCGATCCTGATGACCTGGTTGAAGATGGCTGAAAAAGAGCCCGGATTATTGCAAAAAAGATTGAATTTCGAGCAGCCGCCCGGCCGGATTCCCGATCAGTCCTATTCCGGAAAGTCGATTGTGGCGGGGAAGGATTACACCGTCGCCGAGCTTCTTGAGTATCTCATTGTGGAATCCGACAACAACGCCACCTGGTTGCTGACCCGGAAGATGGACCTGAATATATTTCAGAAACTCTTTACCGATCTTGGGTTGAGGAAGCCCGAATTGTCCGACGGGAACTATGCCATCAAGGCCCACGATTATTCTATGTTCATGGTCGTTTTATACAATGCATCTTTTCTTTCGCCCGAACATTCGCAATATGCGTTGAAGCTTCTGTCAAAAAGCACGTTCAAAAAAGGATTGGTGCGGAAGTTACCGGCCGGAGTGTTGGTGGCCCATAAGTTTGGCGAGCAGGGTACCGGGACCGACAGCGACCTGTCGGAATCGGCCGTTGTATATGCCGGGGGCCAGCCTTACCTGATCACAGTCATGGCGCAGGGCTCGCATGTTGATTCATTAAGTGATTATCTTAGCGACATTTCGCTCGAAGTGTATCAGGCGATGACGGAATAGTATTTTTTACGATTCATTTTGAATATCCCGTCATATTTCTTTACCTTTGCACCCCGAAATCAATGCATTGTCGTTGATTCGCCTCTCCGTAGCTCAGTTGGTAGAGCAATTGACTCTTAATCAATGGGTCCCAGGTTCGAATCCTGGCGGGGAGACCCCAATAGACACTTAACCCTCTGTAAATCAATACGATCACAGAGGGTTTTTTCATTTTTTTCTCATAAGTCGTCCTGTTTAGTCCGGTTTCATTCAGTTTAACTTGGAATTTGAAGAATGGTTAACCGGTTGTATTCGGTTGATTTCTGTTTAAAGGATCATGATCATAAAACCAATCGAAATCAATTTTTCAAGTGGATATAGAACAGGATGAGATCATTTGCCTGGGACAATTGTATTAACCTTGTGACTGGTTCTCACCGGGCATTACTAAAACAACAGCCATCCTGGTAATCCTCGGCAACCAGGAGTATTTCAACCATCGGATCCTTCGAGGTGATGCTGATAATCGAATCCCTGGCACTGGTCTGGTAAGAGTCAAGATACCAGAGCAGTTTGTTCATACCCGGGAACCATTTTTTCATATAATCATGCTGAAAGTAATATCCTGAAATCGTTTTTGAACCCGATTCCATTACAGCAGTTTCAATAAACGACCGGTAGTACTGTTCTTCTTCTTCCGAAAGTGTTGAAGGATCAAAAGCAGGGATATAATAGCTGATCCTGAAGTTCAGTGTATCGAAAGGAGGGAGGCAAGAAGGATTGGTTGATTCGATAACGATGGGATATTGGGTGAGATTGAAGGTTTTTCGCAACTGGAGTAAAACAGTCAGGGAAGCCTGTGCGTTCCCGACGGAGAGGTTTTTAAAATCAAGCCAGTAACCCAGTCGGCCTGGCGATGAAATGGCACTGAGCCATGTTGTGAAATCCAGGTGGGTTGTGTCTGTGAGATCATGCTTTACAAGGAATGCGGAGGTAGCCGTATCAAGCTGGACGTCCAGTTCAAAACCACTGTAGGCATACTCAAATTTTTTTGCTTTGTCTATCGTATTGACCCGGTGCAGCCAGACTTTCAGAGAAGGTGGAACAGGCCCGGTGTCGGTTTCATCCTTTTTACAGGAAACCAAATGCAGTACGAGAATGATGAATGAGATACGGAAGAATAAGCGGCTGTTCTTATTTATATTCATGGCACCTGCCAGGTACCAGAGGCCATCCTGAACAGCCGAAGCCGGTGTAGCGGTGCCGAAAAGCAGCGCAGCCAGGGCTGCGGTAAGTCTTTTCATAATTCAGGTTATTTGTGCGATCTTTTCAAATAAAACCGGAGTTGAAATTACAACATTTCTATAACTTTGTATCAATCATAGACCGGATGAATCTCAAATTCCTTACAAAGTTTGCGGCTTGGCTATTGCTGGCGCTCGTGTTCAATCAAATTGAAGCCAGCGCACAGCGTTGCCTGCCTGAAGGGATTGTATTTGTAAGGCAAACCCAGATCGACAGTTTCTCTCTCCTTTACCCGGGTTGCCATGAGATTGAAGGAAGCGTGACCATCGGAACTTACGGCAGCGGCAACGGCGCGATCACCAGTCTGCAAGGATTGGGTCAACTTACGAGGATTTCCGGCGAACTTAAAATCTGGTACAAGGTGACCGTAAGCAACGCGGGATTGTGTTATGCAACCGATTCGGTACTGATGCTGAAGTGTGATTTGCCGTTGATCATGCCCAACGCGTTCACTCCGAACGATGACGGCACGAACGACCTGTTCCGCCCCGCGGTCCGGTTCGAAGGCATCACAGGCTTTCATATGCTTATCTTTGACCAGTGGGGAGGCCGGATCTTTGAAACAGGTGACATCCGAACGGGATGGGACGGTACCGTGAATGGGGGAACCGGTTCCCTGCGGGGTATATGTCTATACCATCACATACGCGTACGACCCGGGTGAATCAAAGAAATTAACAGGTACTTTTATCCTGGTCAGGTAAGCTTCGCATCGGCCCCGTCCAACACCTTTGGCTTCAGAAAGGTTACGGATCGGTTTCCCTCAGCTGTCGGAAGGGATTCTATTTTGTAATGGTAAAGGTCTCGAATACCTTGTACTGCCCCGTGAAGCCTTTGTAGCTGTTCACGGTCACGGTATTGCCGAAGATATCAATAACGCTGAAGTAATAGGTCTTTCGGTTGTAGTTAACGTTCCAGTCGGTTCTGACAGCCGGATCGATGTAGCTTGAATCAGGTCCCGCGACGCAGGTGCCGCAGAGAAGGTGCACGACGTTGTTCTGCCATAGAGGGGTCGGAGGCGTGGTCTGCGGGAAAGGGATGATGCTGTTGTCGATGGTCCGGCGGGCATAGAGGTGTGAATGGCCGCAGGCGTACATGGGAAAAACCCCAATGGAAAGGTTCTTAGAGTACAACCAAAATGTTAAGCAAGGAACTTAAGAATACACCCCCCCGAATCCCTTTGATGAATTCACCTGTTTCTCGTTCAAACTTGAAACGCCCGCAACAGTGACCCTCGAAGTACATGACAGCTTCGGAAGAACCGTTGCCACACTTATCGACCATGAGATGTATGACGCCGGAAAGCATGTGGTCCGTTTCGTTCTCTCGAAGCATCATTTGACGTCGGGAATCTATTTTTACTCACTGAAAGACGGGAAGAAAATTCTGACCAGAAAGATGGTCCATCTTGAATATGGTCAGAAATGAGAGAATGTTCACCGATTACAATCCCGACAATAGCGAATTCCTTTTTAATACGGCCGGAATTGAGGTAACTTTATCCATTCGGGTGAAACTTCCGTTGGAAGAGGGGCAGTATCCCTGCCAGCCTGGTAATATAAACTGAATGCTATCTGTGCGCCTGAATACACCGTTCCGACTGACCCGATGCGCCACTTCAAACGGTTGGCGTTCCGGAATCCTGAAACCACTGGTGACTTTTATCCTGGCGATCGGCTTCGCACACGCCTTTGCCCAGTCCGCAAAGTTCCAGCTTAAAGGCAGTGTGCTTGACCACACGACCTATAAAGCGATCAGCGGAGCAAACATCACGGTCGAAGGAACCCGCCGGGGTTGCAGCAGCAATGCGGAAGGCAATTTTGCGCTGACCGTTTACACACGCCCGGTGTATCTCAGGGTAAGCTATGTTGGTTACGAAACCCAGCGGATCTGGCTCGAGCAAGGAACCAATGCCATCACCGTCCTGCTGAATCCGGCCTCCCAATCCCTGCCCGATGTGGAGATCAGGGCCTCGAACGATCCTGTTGCCTGGTTCAAAGACCGCAGGTATGCAGTTCTTGATTACGAAGTTGCAGGCGGGAAGGTTTTCATGGTTGTGTACCTGTTCAGTATGAAAAAAGCCGAACTCCTTTGCCGGTCCTTTGCGGGGGATACGCTGGCCGAACCTGAGCCTTTGCCATTCAAACCTGCCAGTGTCTTCAGGGATTGTCTTGGCAACGTCCACGTGATGTCGGGCGATTCGGTGTACCAGGTCTGCCATGAAGGCAACCGGACAAAACTCTGTTATGTGACCGGGCTCCGGAAATTCGGTGAGATCCTCGCCGATTGCGTCACTTCGACCGACAGTATGCTGTATTTCAGGAAGGAGAGTGCAGACCAGCTCAGCGTGGAATACTACCAGGTAGACCGTTTCACTCACCGGCGGGACCTTTTTGCTGCCCTTGGGGATGAGGATAAGGAACGGATGAAACGAAGAAATCCGGGGGATTACGAATTGCTTACCATGCGCGATCCGCCCAGGAGTCCCGAAAGAGCCCTTTCCTGGCAGTGGCTGAAGAAGGTGGTCTACCTGGTCAACCAGTCATCGCTTCATCGTGTGGGCGACCAGCTTTGCATGATCAATCCGGTCGACCAGACTATCCTGTTGTATACCCTCAGCGGGACCTTCAACGCCAAACTGAAGATGACTTTATACCCGCCCGGCCGGCTTCCGGTGGTCGCGGGCTCGAAAGCTGAACCCAAACCACCGTCCGGGATCCCTCCGGATGAACTTCGTCACTGGACCCGTGAAGTATACGCTGATCCGGTAGCGAATCAGCTTTATACCTCATTTGTGCATGGCGGCACCTACACCTTGTACCGCATTGATCTGAACACCGGTGTCCTTCGCAGGACACTCAGTACCGGGCATGCTTATCCGCAAAAACTGCAGGTGTACGACCGTCACCTGTTTTACATGTACGATCTGCCTGGCGAAGGAGACAACCGCCATTTGTTCCGCCAGAAACTCTGATCCTTCCAGGCCGGACACTTTTCACTTAAAAGTGTTGATTGACCGAACATGTTGTCAATAGCCAAAGGCCATCGGGCCACATTGTTTCGCATTTTCCGTTACCCGCGTCATGCGACACTCAACGGGTGTTACGTGGCAGAAACGATTGCGTAAACTGTTCCATTTCGCTCTTAAGAAACAAACCTGCTTATCACTGAGATGATGCAACATGTCATGCTCCTTTCTTCCTTCTGCCCGCTCCCTTCTCCCTTTGCCAGTCTCCCCGTTGTCGGGTAAAAGCTCATCTTTAAAGGAACGATGAACCTATCAACCAGTATCATTCCAAGCACCAACATACATGCAGTATATAAGGTGCTCCCGAGATGTTCCTGAAATGGTATCGAAATGCTTCTGGTCTTTTACATTAGTTTGACAGCATGATCACAAGTCATCAAATATGACGAATACCAGTCAGGTTAAAATATCACAAGCGATAAAAAAACTTTTCAAACTGGCATCGACTTTTTGTTATTTTCCCGATTATGCAAAGACGGCGTTGGGTTTATAAAATAGCAGGACGGATCATCAGCATCCAACATTATGTAATGAGGATAGTTCTCATTTACTGCGGGTTATAAAATGATGGGAGGGCAATGCAAAATCGGCCTGTGAATTTCATTCAATACACTAAAGAATCATGAATATTCACATTTTTCATAAATAACACGAATTATTTTGACTAAAAACTTGGTTTATCCACAATAGCAGACATCAATAAACCGGAAAATATGAAAGTTACAAAAACTGAATTCCGCGACCGGACATGGATCCGTGTTGAATTCTTTTATAATGAAGACACCGTTGTTAAATTACGGACTGTCGGTGGTGCATTTTGGAATCCCGATCTCAAGGCATGGCTGATGCCTTGTACCCGGAAGGTCTTTGACCGGTTGCTTGAGTTGTTTCCGGATCTCGAATACCCGGGCAGGATAAAACCGGGCACGGTCAATCTGCCTGACATCCGTGAAACCGATGGCGAATTAAAAGGATCTGATCCGCTGAACCAGGATGTGTCCGTACCTGCTTCCAGCCCTGACGGCCATATCCGGTCGCCGGTTGATCCTCCCGGGCAGGTAAATCACAATAGTTCTGTCGAACCCCGTTCAAGGAAGGAAGCCCGGGCCTGTTCACCTGAAAAGACCTTGCCCCAGACGATGGATGAAGTCGCGGATCGCGCGCCTGTGGTGCGTATACATGAAGGGAATGCACGGGAAGTCCGCATCGAGGTGGTTGGGCGCAGGATCCTCATCCGTCTGCCCAAGAACAACCTGGATGTTCATTTTCTCCGGTCATTGCGTTACAGTCGCTGGGACACGAAAAATTTCGTCTGGGTAGTACCCAACTATCCCGGCAACCTCGATCTCATCAATGACTACTTCAGGGACCGGATCAGGGAGTTTACCATCCATGAGGAATACGAAGTGCAAGCAGGCAAAGATTTTCGAATGAAGATGAGCTCGAACCAGGTGTTGGTCGTCAAAACCACTGCCGGCAGGATGAGGGTGATCTTCAGCTTTAATCATGATCTTACATCAGTCATTAAGCGGATCCCTTACCACTCATGGGACGCCCGGAATGGTTGGTGGACGGTCCCGTTTTCCGAACGGTTCCTGGGGATGATCCGGTCGCAGGCGGAGGAGTTGAACATGGAGGTTCTTTACAGGGAGGAGTCGCAACGCGATGAAGAACGGGTCCGCAGGATCACCCGCGAGGATCTTCCGGGTTACCGCAACTGTCCGCTTGCCTATATTGCAAAACTAAAGGAGTTACGGTATTCACCCCGTACCATAAGGACCTATCCAAGCCTTTTCGAGGAGTTCATCAACCATTTTCCCGGCGTGGAAATCAACGATATCAGTGAATCGCAGATCATAGAATTCCTGCAGTTCCTGGTCATCCACCGAAAGGTGTCGACATCCTATCAGAACCAGTCGATCAATGCCATCAAGTTCTATTACGAGCGTTTGATGGGAGGGAAACGCAAGGTGTACCTCATGGAGCGTCCCCGACGTGAGCGAACCCTGCCCGTGGTGTTGAATGTGGCCGAGGTTGAGCGGCTTATCACGGGTGTTGAGAATTTGAAGCACAAGGCTTTGATCATGACCACATATAGCGGAGGTTTAAGGTTGAGTGAAGTCATCAACCTGCAGTTGAAGGATATCGACAGCAATCGGATGCAGATCCTGTTAAGGCAGGCGAAAGGCAGGAAAGACCGGTATACTCTTTTATCCAGGAAGTTGCTACCGGTATTGCGTTGCTATGTAGCTGAGTACAAACCCAGGAAATGGCTGTTTGAGGGGCTCAGGGGCACACAATATACTGAAAGCAGTGTCCAGGCTATCGTCAAGCGTGCCGCACGTATGGCAGGTATTTCAAAGAGGGTAACCCCTCATACCCTACGGCACAGTTTTGCGACCCATTTACTTGAAAGCGGAACCGACCTCCGGTATATCCAGGCGCTGCTTGGTCATGAAAGCACAAAGACCACCGAGATCTATACGCACATTACCACGAAGGGGTTCGATCAGATTGAAAATCCATTGGATCAACTTTCCTTCTAATTTTTTTATGAAAATGTTTTGTTATAAACATAACTTGTATATTTGTATATTGATCCTTTAGATGTATGCCCGGATGAAACTGTTTATAATGGCAAACAATGTTCTTTACACCGGGTCTGATCCTATTTCAGAAAAAGAATTCCTGTCCGATCCGGGGCAATGGTTACAATTAGTGAATGTATTTCTAAAATCAACTATACGTTTATCTCGATTTTCAGCAAATAACACCAATTATACTCTTCAACATTTCTCCCAATCCTAAAATCAACAAAAAAAACAATAAAATAAACTTTATTAACTGTATGGAACACATTTACAAACACATGTGCTGATACCTTTCACCTGGCACAGGACCACTATATCAATAATTCATCGCCTACCCACACGTTGGGCGCAACCCTGATAGAATAAACTTAGGTCAATACATGATAAAGGAACTTAATATAAAAGCATTCGAATTTGTAGAGAAAATTAAGTTGTTTGACAAAGTTGAAAATTCATCAAGAAAAAAGGGGTCAATCAATCACCTTCCTACAACTACATTGTCAGGTCAAATAATTGACTCTCCAATTATTGAACGTACATACAATCCAGATTATTCAAATTTTAAAATCATTATTAATACAAAAGAGGGTCGACTTGGTTTTGACAGTAATATTTATCCTGACTTTTACTTTTTCATTTCCCAATTATCTAACAGTGACGAATTCTATTTTAAAGTATCAAATAAATTTTTAGAAGAAAATGTTCTAAATTGGATGATAAACGTTTATCAGAACAAGAAAGCAGAGAATGCATTATCTGATTACTTATTTGATGTTATTGAAAAATCAATTGTGGATAGTATCGTAGTGTAACTTTGTTTCTGTAAAATTAAAAAAGCCACGGCTGAAAAAATGACGTATAACGTCATAACCTTAAAAATATCAGCCATGGCTAAAACACAAACGAAAGTTACAAAAGATTTTTTGGA